>Ga0209425_10000528_pt1 | contig 46709 bp, 47 predicted proteins | sample COG_05_FD_184749 | JGI IMG/M metagenome (GOLD analysis project Ga0209425, IMG submission 184749) | Pelagic Microbial community sample from North Sea - COGITO 998_met_05 (SPAdes) (version 2) | ecosystem: Environmental > Aquatic > Marine > Neritic zone/Coastal water | place: Helgoland, sampling...
AAAGCATTTAATCTAAATTCTAACATCCATTCAGGTTCTTTTTTAATATTTGAAATAAATCTTATAACTTCTTCATTCAAGCCTTTAGGAGCTTTGATGTTTTCAATATCGGTCGAAAACCCATATTTGTAATCTTTTAGTTTCTCAATATCTTTTTCTCTAGTATCCATTCTTATATTCGTCTTTCATTGTTGTCTTTAACTAAATCCTCTAAGTTTTTTTCATCAAAAAAATTATTTATATGATTTTCAAGTTCATCCCAAAGATTGTGGGTTAAACATTTTGTAGATTTGCCATTGCACCCTTTTTTTGACTCTTTTTTACACTGCACAGTTTTTACTTTTTCATCAACAGCATCAAAAATATTAGAAAGTTTTATTTCTTTAGCTTTTTTATTAAGAACATAACCACCTTGAGTTCCTCTTACGCTTTGAACAATTTCTTTTTTTCTCAATTTTGAAAAAATTTGTTCTAAGTAATCCAGAGAAATACCTTGCCTCAAAGAAATGTCTCTAAGGGAAACTGGATTGATATTATCAAATCTTGCAAGGTCCACTAGAGCCATTACCGCATATCTGCCTTTAGAAGTTAACTTCATAAATCCTGATTTTATAAGGTATATATAAACCTGACTAAAATAGTCAAGTATCAAAAAAAAAAAAAGACTAACATTTTGTCACGCAGTTGTGATAAACCTAATTTTTTTTGAGAATAATAATCAATACCAATTATGGACAATAAAATTTTAGAAATATTTATTCCAGGTCCCGCTGGCAGACTAGAGGCTAAATATTATAAGAGTAAAAAAAACACATCTCCTGTTGCACTTGTTTTACAACCACACCCCCAATATGGAGGAACAATGAATAATAAAGTTGTTGTGGAAACATTTAATACTTTTATGGAAAATGATTTTTCAGTTTGTCGTGTAAATTTTAGAGGTGTTGGAAAAAGTGATGGTGAGTTTGATAATGGACAAGGTGAATTAGCAGATGCAGCTGCATCTTTAGACTGGCTAGAAAGAGAAAATTTTGATAATTCTCAATGCTGGGTTTCAGGATTTTCTTTTGGTTCTTTAATAGCTATGCAATTATTAATGCGTAGACCAGAGATTAACAGATTTATTGCTATCGCACCTCAACCCAATGTTTATGATTTTTCTTTTTTATCACCCTGTCCAACCTCGGGGCTAGTTGTGTATGGAAAAAAAGATGAGTTAGTTCCTATGGAACATGTTGCAGAACTTGATAAAAGACTAAGCTCACAAAAAGGAATTAAAGTTGAGTTTCAGCCAATAGCAGATGCAAACCATTTTTTCTCAAAAAATGAGTCGGCTTTAATAAAAACTTTAGATAAATATATAAAAAAAGAAACTGCTCTTTATTAAAAATTTTTAACTAATATTCCACCGGTAGTTGGTCTCTTACACCCAGTTGTTTCTGGAAACGAAATTGGCAAGTTCATTATAGATCTGATTGCTAAATATCCAAAAGCTTGAGACTCAACAAAATCACCATCAACTCCATAATCATCTATTGATTGTATTATTAAATTTTTAAGAATTCTTTTTTTAATCCTATCCATTAATATTGGATTTTTTCGTCCACCACCACAAACTAAAATTTTCCACAATTTATCTTCTACTCTAGGTAAAAAAGAAAAAAGTCCATCTACTATTATCCTTCCTGTAAAATCAGTGAGTGTAGCTGCTCCATCTTCAAGATTAAGACCTCTTACAAAGCCTAAACTAAAATCTTTATTATCAAAAGATAATGTTTTTTGATTACCTATGTTATCAAAATTATCTAAAGCTTGATTCAAAATTAATTCATTTACTATTCCATTTTTTGCTGTTTCTCCATTATTATCAAATTTATTTTTAGTATTAATTCTTATCCATTCATCTATTAAACAATTACCAGGTCCTAAATCTCTACTTAAAAAACTATTATTATCGTATTCATTTATTACCGTTACATTTGCAATACCTCCTATATTTAAAATACAAACTGGTAACTGAATATTTTTTTGTTTTACAATTAGTTTATGAAATACTGGAGTTAATGGGGCTCCTTCTCCACCATTTTTAATATCATTTTGTCTAAAATTGTAAATTACAGTTTTTTTTGTAAGTTGTGATAATAAATTACCATCACCTATTTGTTTGGAAATTTTTTCTAGTGCATTGTGATAAATAGTTTGACCATGAAAGCCAATAAAATCGATGTCTTTATTGTTATTTCTTAAAATTTCATTAACAATCTTAGCATGAAATAATGTGATTTCTTTTTCAAGATAATTGATTTCATGCTCATTTTTTTTAAGGTCCTCAGTTTTTAATATTTTTCCCCTTAAATTATGTAAATTTTTATGTATTTTATGGTCATATTTAAAATATTCGTTTAAAATTTCGCTATATTGATTAATTCCATCTGAACTAATTATTGAGGCATCCACACCATCTCCGGAAGTACCACTCATTAAACCTAATGCTGTATATATTTTTCCCATTCTTATTTTTTTTTATTAAATATTGTATATTGTAGAACTATAGACTTATGAATAAATTTTTAAAAGAATTTAAAGATAGAGGTTTCTTCTATCAATGTACAAGCGAAGATGAGTTGTCTAAGTTATTAGATAAAGAAAAAATCAATGGCTACATAGGTTTTGATTGTACGGCTGAAAGTCTTCATGTTGGTAGTTTGCTTCAAATAATGTGTTTAAGACTGCTTCAAAAACATGGTCACAGGCCTATCGTATTATTAGGAGGTGGAACAACTAGAATTGGTGACCCATCGGGTAAAGATAAAACTAGAAAAATATTAGATGAAAAAGAAATTGATAGAAATATTAAAAATATTGAAAAAATATTAAAAAATTTTTTAGATAGTAAAAATCCAAAAACTAAACCAATTTTTGTAAATAATTATTCTTGGCTTATAGGTTTAAATTATATTTCATTTTTAAGAGATGTGGGAAAGCATTTTACAATCAACAAAATGTTAAGCTTTGATAGCGTTAAAACTAGATTAGAAAGAGAACAATCACTAAGTTATATGGAGTTTAATTATATGATACTTCAAGCTTATGATTTTCTAGAACTTAGCAAAAAAAAGAATTGTGCTCTACAAATTGGTGGTTCTGATCAGTGGGGAAATATTGTTAATGGTGTAGAGCTTATAAAAAGATACTCTAATAAACAAGTTTATGGTTTAACAACTCCTTTGATTACTTTAGCTTCAGGAGCGAAAATGGGAAAAACTGAGGCTGGAGCAATTTGGTTAGATAAAAAATTTCTTTCTCCATATGATTATTGGCAATTTTGGAGGAATTCTGATGATAGAGACGTTGTAAAATTTTTGAAATTTTTCACTGATCTTAAAATAGATGAAATTAATAGTTTGCAGCATAACAATATTAATGAATTAAAAGTATTATTAGCAAATGAAGCCACGACAATGCTTCATGGAAAAAAAGCTGCTCAAAATTCTGAACAAGCCGCAAAGGAAGCTTTTTCAGGTAATGCTCTTGGAGCTAGTTTACCATCAGTTAAGATTAAATCAAAAGATTTAGATAAACAAATCAGTATTATAGATTTAATAATATTATCAAAATTAGAAAAATCTAAAAGTGAAATAAGAAGATTGCTTAAAGGAAATGCAATTAAATTAGATGGTAATATTATATCTGATGAAAAATTTATCGTTAAAAATGAGTTATTTAAAGAGAATTATTTAAAACTCTCTATTGGAAAAAAAAGACATATAAAAATTGAGATAAATTAATTTTTCTTAATTTTCTCAATTGTTCTAGTAATAAATCTAGGTGTCAGTGTTTTGATTGGGTTTACCGTTGTTTCTAAATTTTGAGGTGGTCCTTTAATCTTAAAACTTACACCAAAAACTCCTTCACCCGTTTTTTTTCCAACTAAAATATTTCCAATAAAAGGTAACGATCCTATAACTTTATTTAAAGTTGTAGCAGGAACTAAGGTTCCTCTAAGGCTTATTAGAGTATTTTTTTCAACATATCCATTCATCAAAATGGATATTGCCGGACCAATTGCATAAATTTCATCAATAGTCATTAGGTTGCCTTTATTTTTAAAATTCATCTCGAATTCATTAAATCTTATTCCTTCTCCTGATAGAATGTCAGCAATCCCCTGAAGTGATGCCAAAGTTAAAATTTTTGTTAAAACGGGCAATTCTTTCAATTTAAAATCATATATTTTAAGTGTTGAAATTGACTCTCCATCTTTTTCAGATGAATAAAAATCTAGCAATCCCTCATCAAAACCTTTGATAAATTTATATTTACTGACTATCGGTTCGGCTTTATCTGAGAATAATGTTGTAATTTTTTCATTTTCAGTAGACTTAACAGTAAAATTAAGTTTTTTGTTGTCTAAAAAAAAACCAGTTAAATTTCCATTAATTATTTTTCCTTTTTGAAATGCTAAATTACCATGAAAATTATTTATGGAATTGAAATTATCTAAGAAAAAATTATCAATTTTAACATCTAGTTTAAAATTTTTTTTAGAAGTATTTTCTTTAGACTCACCATTAATTAAATTATCGATTAATTTTTTTGCATTAAAGGTTGTACTTCGTAAATAATAGACATTTTTTTTTGAAGTAATTTCTAAATCATTTATTTTTTTGTCTTCATTTACATATTTTGACTGAATATTTTTAAATTTTATAATTTGCATTTTTTTATTTAAAACTAAATCTTCAACTTTAAATATATTTTCTTTTTCTTTATATTGAATTAAATCAAATTTTAGTTTTTGATTTAAAATTTTACTTCCACTCAAATTAATTACAGCTTTGTTATTTTCATCTTTTTTAAAAGATAAAAAGTCTATCATAAATGGATTTTTGTTAATTTTTAACAAAGTTTTAAAATCATAAATATTATTTTTTTTATTTATTACAAAGCTTAATTCATCATTAAAATCTTGTAATTGAATATTTCCATTTCCATGAATAAGAAAATCTTTATTTTTATAATCAATTGTAATTTTATATTCTGAAAAATTAATACTATCTTTTATTTTTGGGAGAATATTTTTTAATTCAATTTTATTTGATAAAAAAAGCTTATCTATTTCAAGTTCAGATTTTAAATCAAGATTATTTAATTTTAATTTCTTATTAAGATTAAATGAAAATATACTTTTTGAATTAAACTTTAAGTTTTGAATATCTAAATTTGGAAAATAAGGTTTTACTAAAGCTTTTAGATTATGATTTTCAAGATTAATATTTTTGTTTTCAACGATGCCATTTACTAAAAAATTATCATCAACTTTTTTTATATTGAGGTCCTTTGAAGAAAAATTTAAATTATTTAATAATAAGTTAATACCATTTATGTTTAAAGAGTTCTCGCTGTAACTAAATATAAAATTTAATTTTTCAACTTTGTATTTGTTAAAAATATTAATTTCTCCGTCTTTTATAAATCCATTTATTTTATAATCATTTTTTAAATTTCCTTTATCATCGAAATTTAATTTAATATCTGTAATTAAAAAACCTTTTTTTATAATTTTTTCTAAAACATAAAGTTCAGGCTTTTGATCTATAGTTCTAATAAATGAGATTAAACTTTTTATTTCTAAGGTTTTAGATGAAATTTCAAGATCTTCGAGAAGAAAATTTTTACCAAATAAAGACCTCAATGGAATTTTTGTTTTTATACTTTCAATTTCTATATTTTTGTTTTTATTTTTTAATTTTGGACCTAGTGTTTTTGCTTGTAATCGAAGTCTCAAAGGATCAAGAACTATTTTTATTTCTTTTAATTCGATAGCAAAATTATTATTAATTTTTGTAATTTTACTGATAATTTGATTATTAAATTTAGTGGTTTTAATTCCTACAAAACTCAAATAACCTATAGATGTAATTGTAATAATAATTAATACCAGTAAGAATTTTAAAATTAATTTCATTTTATTTTATATAACGACTCTTCTAAAAAATCATCCAACTCACCTTCAAGAACCTTGTCTGGACTCGAGCTCTCAAAGTTAGTTCTATTATCTTTTACTAATCTGTAAGGCTGTAAAACGTATGATCTAATTTGATGACCCCAACCTATTTCAGCTTTAGAAGACTCTAGGTTTTGACTTTCTTTTTCCTTTTTTTTGATTTCAAAATTGTACAATCTTGCTTTAAGCATATTCATACATGTTTCTTTATTTTTATGTTGAGATCTTTCATTTTGACATTGTACAACTATTTTAGTTGGTAAATGAGTAATTCTTACAGCGCTATCTGTGGTATTTACATGTTGTCCACCAGCCCCACTAGATCGATATGTGTCAACTCTCAAATCTTTATCTAAAATTTCAACATTTACATTTTCGTCTACAACAGGGTAAATCCAAACACTTGCAAAACTAGTATGTCTCCTAGCTCCAGAATCAAAAGGTGAAATTCTGACCAGTCTGTGAATTCCTGACTCCATTTTTAACCAGCCAAAAACATAATCACCCTCAATTTTAATTGTGGATGATTTAATTCCTGCTTCTTCACCTTTATGTTCACTTATTAAGCTTGATTTGAAATTTTTATTATCTGACCACTTTAAATACATTCTTCTAAGCATATCTGCCCAATCTTGACTTTCAGTTCCTCCTGCGCCAGCGTGAATTTCTATATAACAATCTAATGAGTCAGCTTCTTTAGATAAAAAACATTTAATTTCGTTCTTTTTTACCAATAATTTCAAATTTCTCAAATTACTTAAAACTTCTTCTTGAACATTGATATTTTTTTCTTCTATCGCCAATTGGTTTAAATCGATTAAATCTTGGAATGTTTGTGTGGAGCTTTCAAACGAATTAATCAAGTCTTCAAATAACTTTTTTTCTTTAATAATTTTTTTTGAATTTAACTTGTCCTGCCAAAAATCTGGTTCTAAAACTTTTTGGTTGATATTTTTTAATTTTGAATGAATTTCATTTTTTTCAAAGATACTCCTTAATTCTTTGATTAATCTTTTCTATTTCTTTTTTTAAATCTAAATATTTATCATCCATTAATAAAACTTTAGTATATTGTTTGAGTCTAATCTATTATTATTTAAAAAAAGTACCTTTCCTTCTATAACATTTCTTTTCTTATAAGCTTCAATAATTGTGTTTTTTGATGAAAATTTAGCTTTTTGCCCAGTTAGGGGATCAATAACCATCATCGTTATTCCTTCAGAAGCTTTAAATGGTCTTGCATCAGATTTATTAATTGCTTTTTTTACAAAAGATTCGAAGATTGGTAGTGCAACTTTCGAACCTGTTTCAAATTTACCAAGTGGTTTAGGATTGTCCATTCCAACATAAACACCTATAACTAAATTTGAGGTAAAACCAATAAACCAAGTATCTGTATTTTCATTAGTTGTTCCTGTTTTACCTGCTAAGTTTAGTTTTAACTTACGTAGTTTTTTTCCAGTCCCTCGTTGAACAACTCCTTCCAATATCGTGGTTATCTGATAAGCAGTTTGCGGTGAAAATACTTGCTTATAATTATCTTTAATCTTTGGATAATCATTACTCATATAAGAAATTTGATCACAATTAATACAAAATCTTTTTTCATTGTTAACTATTGTGTTTCCCTCACTATCTTGAACTCTATCGATTAAAATTGGTTCAACTAATTTTCCACCATTTACAAATGCTGAGTAAGCTGAGGTCAGTTTTAATAAAGTTGTTTCTGCAGAACCTAAAGATATAGATAACAATTCTTCTGGATCTTCATATATGCCAAGTTTTTCAGAAAAATTAGCAATCTTATCAATACCTAGATTTTGAGCGACCCTTACTGTCATAAGGTTTCTAGATTTTTCAAGTCCAACTCTCAAAGTAGAAAGTCCATAAAATTTTTTACCATAATTTTCTGGTTTCCACAATTTTTGATCAGATCCTTGATCTAAAACTAATGGTGCATCCAATATTAATGAGGATGGTGTATAATTATTTTCTAAAGCAAGCGCATACACAAAAGGTTTAAATACTGAACCTGGTTGTCTCAAAGCTTGAGAAGCTCTATTAAATTCACTTTTTTTAAAACTAAAACCACCACTTAGAGATAAAATTCTACCAGTGTAAGGATCCATTACTACAATTCCACCATTTATTTTTGGTATTTGCTTCAAACTAAATTTATTACCATCAATTTTTTTTACATAAATTATGTCGCCAGTTTTTAAAATCTCATTGAATTCCTTTTTGGTCCAAGTAATATCTTGATATTCTATAATTCCACTTAAACTATCATTTGTTTCTATCCCTACCGAAAACTGATTTATCTTTTTTATAATTGCAATTTTCCAGCCAATCGAATTTTCTAAATTATACTTTTCTAAATCTTGAGACCAGCTAGAATTATATTCCTTATTTAGTAATACTCCATGCCAACCTTTTCTTTTGTCATATGATAACAATCCACTTCTTAATGCCTCAGTTGCGATTTTTTGTAATTTTAAATTGATTGGTGTGTTTATATTAAACCCTTGTTTATAAACTTTTTCATAAGTAAATTTTTCTATAATATTTTTTCTAACATCTTCTATATAGTATTGTGCATCTTCTAAGAAAATTTTTTTGTTTTTTTTTAAGTTAATATTTTCTTTTTTTAGATTTTGATATTTTTCAAAGTTTATGAAATCATTATCAAACATATTTTTCAATACTAAATTTCTTCTAAATTTAGCTAATTTAATATTTCTATAAGGATTATATTTACTTGGAGCTTTAGGCAATGCAGCAAGCAAAGCTGCCTCTGAATAGTTCAATTCTTTAATTGATTTATCAAAATACTCAAGGCTAGCGGCTGCCACACCATATGATCCACTACCTAGATAAATCTGATTTAGATAAAGTTCAAGAATTCTCTCTTTAGTTAAAGCTCTCTCAATTCTGAATGCTAGAATTGCTTCTTTTATTTTTCTATTTAAGCTCACCTCATTCGTTAATAAAAAATTTTTAGCAACTTGTTGGGTAATTGTTGAAGCCCCCTCAAGTCTTTTGGATGTCATTACATTTTGGATGTTTTTTACTATTGCTCTTAACACACCTTTTGCATCAACCCCAGGATGAGAAAAAAAGTTTTTATCTTCAGCAGATAAAAAAGCTTCTATTACATTTTTAGGTATTGAGTTAAAAGGTACAAAAATTCTTTTTTCTTTAGAAAAGTCTGCTACTAGATCTCCATCTCCAGAATAAACTTTGCTCGAAACAGGAGGTTTGTAGTTCATTAAAAACTTATAGTCCGGAATATTGTTTGAGAAATTCCATAAAATCATCACTATTGAAATTAATAAAATCAACGAAAAGCTTACAAAACCGATAAATATTTTTTTAAATAACTTACTCATTTTAATTCCATTATATATCGGAATTTGTTAAAGATAAGGCATAAGACTAAACAAAATTTTATTATTTAATACTTAAAATGAAACAAACAATTAACATATTATGGAAAAAAATTTATACATTGATGCTTCGCATCCAAATGAAACAAGGGTTGTACTTAAATCAGAAAATAACATTGAAGATTACGAATACGAAGGTTTAAAAAATAACCTAATAAAGAATAATATCTACTTAGGCAAAGTAAGTCGAATAGAACCCTCACTTCAAGCTGCATTTATAGATTTTGGAAGAGATAGACATGGGTTCTTATCATTTAATGACATACAGTCTGATTATTATCAAATTCCAAAAAGTGATTTAGAACTTATTAAGCAAGAAGAAGAAAAAGCTAGAGAGGAATTATCAAAAGAGGTTGAGGCTAAAGAAGCTGAAAATTTGGCTGAGGGAAAATTGGAAATAGAAGATCCTATAGAAAAAGTTGAACATTTTGAAAAAGAAAATTTAGATAATGAAAAAGAAAAAAAGAAAGAAAGCAGATTTAAATTTAAAAGATATAAAATTCAGGAAGTTATAAAACCAAATCAAGTTATTCTTATACAGGTTATTAAAGACGAGCGTGGACAAAAAGGAGCAGCTTTAAGCACTTTTATATCCATTGCTGGTAAATACATAGTTCTAATGCCCAATACTCCAAAAGGTGGTGGTATTTCAAGAAAAATTTTTAATCCCGCAGATAGAAAAAAAATTAGATTAATTTTAAATGAAATAGAAATCCCAAAAGAAATGGGACTAATTGTTAGGACTGCAGGAAGTAATAAAACCAAAAATGAAATAGGTCATGATTTAACTACATTAATTAATACATGGAATCAAATTAAAGATAATGCCCTCAACTCAATAGCCCCATCATTAATACATCAAGAGAGTGAAATAATTAAAAGAACTTTGAGGGATATGTACGACGAAAATACAAAAAATATAATTGTTGAAGGAAATGATGGATATAAAAAAGCACAAAATTTTATGAAAATGATGATGCCCTCTCATGTTAAAAAAATAAAAAAATATAGAGGTAAAAATCCTTTGTTCATAGAAGAAGGAATAGAACAAAAACTTAATCAAATTTTTGATTCTGAAATAAAATTATCCTCTGGAGGCTATTTAGTTGTTAATCCTACTGAAGCTTTAGTGTCGATTGATATAAACTCTGGTAGTTCGATTAAACAAAAAAATGTCGAAAGCACTGCTCTTGATACAAATCTTGAGGCAGCAGAAGAGATTGCAAGACAAATAAAGATAAGAGACTTATCAGGGTTAATAATAATAGATTTTATTGATATGCTTAGCTATGGAAATAGAAAACTAGTTGAAAAAAAACTTAAAGAAAAGTGTCGTTCTGATAGGGCACGTATTCAAATAGGAAGAATAAGTAATTTTGGTTTATTGGAAATGTCTAGACAGAGACTTAGAGAAAGTGCAGTAAAATGGAAAATAAATCTTACAGACGAATCTTTTGCTCTAAAAATTCTTAAAATGGTTGAACTTAAAGCTGTTTTAAACAAAGCAAAATTTGTTGATTTAAAAGTTTGTAAAAAAGTTTCTGATTTTTTAAAAGAAAATTTTATAAGTGATCTAACTTATTTTGAAACTAAAAATAAAATGAAAATTGATATTATTACAGATAACAGTTTAATAATTCCCGAATATATCATTGATATAAAAAATAAATCCAAAAAAACTTTAGAGTTAATAGAGCATTTCGAAAAAATGAAAAATCTTGAAACTCAAAAAAAAGAAGATGCTACAATAGAGTTAAAAACTAAGAAAAAATTTAAAAAAAAACCTTATAGAAAAAAAAAATTTTTTAAAAAAACTAAATAATTCCTTTTGAAGGAGAAGAAGGTTTTCCCATTAGAATTTTTTTTATTCTTCCTGAATTATAAGAAAGCCTTCCTGCAATAACAGCATTTTTAAACGCCAAAGCCATATCAAATGGTTTTTTGGCTTTTGCGATAGCAGTATTAACCAAAACTCCATCACATCCTAATTCCATAGCTATAGTCGCATCTGATGCTTGACCCAATCCTGCATCAATTATCAATGGTAGTTTTGTTTGTGATCTAATAATTTGAATATTAACTTTATTTTGTATACCAAGCCCTGATCCTATCGGAGCTGCTAAAGGCATAATTGCACATGCACCAGAATTTTCTAATCTTTTTGCCATCAATGGATCATCATTACAATAAACCATCACTTTAAATCCTTCCTTAGATAAAACCTCAGTCGACTTTAATGTTTCAATCATTTCTGGAAACAAATTTTTTTTATCTCCTAAAACTTCTAACTTTACTAACTTCCATCCACCAATTTCCCTAGCTAGTCTTAAAGTTCTTAATGCTTCCTTAGAATTAAAACATCCGGCTGTATTAGGTAGATATGTAATTTTTTTTGGATCTATATAATCCATTAATAATGGTTTTTTTTTATCTGATATATTTACTCTTCTGACGGCGACTGTTACGATTTCAGCACCAGATAATTTAATAGCTTTTGCGCAATCACTCATACTTTTGTATTTTCCGGTACCAACTATTAATCTAGATTTGAAGATTTTTTTAGCAATAATCAATTTATCTTTCATTAGTTTAACCACCTCCAATAAAATGAACTATTTCAATTTGATCATTTTTTTTTAGTTTTATTCTACTTAATCTTTTTTTATCTATTATTTCTTTATTTAATTCAATGGCTACTTTTTTTATAGGAATTTTTAAGTCTTTGATAAGGTTTTCGATTTTATAATTGTCGATAATTAGTTTTAATTTTCCATTTACTTTAATTTTTATTTTTTTTATTTTTTTCATCGTATATAAGTTGTAAATGAATAATAAAATAATTATTATTAATGGACCAAATCTTAATCTATTAGGTGAGAGAGAACAATCACAATATGGATCGACATCATTTGAAAAATTAAGAAAAATTTGTAAAAAAAAATGTGAAGAATTGCATATAGATTTAGATTTTACTCAATCAAATATTGAGGGAGAAATAGTGGATTTAATTCAAACTTCGAGAAAAAATTTTGACGGAATTATAATTAATGCAGCAGCATTTACACATACCTCTGTGGCAATAAGAGATGCCTTAGATATTTTTAAAAAACCCATCATCGAACTTCATATTTCAAACATTTATAAGAGAGAGGAATTTAGACAAAAATCTTTAATTAGTGATATAGTTACTGGAGGAATATTTGGATTAGGAATTAATGGTTATATTTTAGCCATAATTGCAATGCAAAACATATTGAAAAATGAAAATTGATAAAAAAATTATTAAAGAGTTAAGTGATTATTTGGATGAGTTCAATCTCACAGAACTCGAGTATACGGAAAAAGATACAAAAATAAAAGTATCTAAAAATAATGTTTCTATAAATAATCAATCTTCTTTTCCAAATAAACCTATTCTCTCAAATTCAGATGTTTCAAAAACAAAATTAAATGAAGAGTCAGGGATACAAATAAAGTCACCAATTATCGGTACAGCCTATCATTCTCCTGAACCAGGAGCAAAAAAGTTTGCTGAAGTTGGAAAAAAAATAAAAAAAGGTGACACAGTTATGATAGTAGAAGCTATGAAAACTATGAACCACGTGCCATCTACCTCTGATGGAATTGTTAAAAAAGTCTGTGTTGATGATGGTCAGCCTGTTGAGTTTGGTCAAGTAATAGTCATCTTAGAATAATGTTTAAAAAAATCTTAATTGCAAACCGCGGAGAAATTGCAGTCAGAATAATAAGAGCTTGTAAAGAATGGGGGATATCAACTGTAGCTGTTCACTCAGATGTTGATAGAGATAGCATGCATGTAAGATTAGCTGATGAAAGTATTTGTATAGGATCTCATCAGCCAGCAAATAGTTACTTAAACATACCTGCTCTATTATCTGCAGTTGATTTGACTAAAGCCGAAGCTGTTCATCCTGGATATGGATTTTTATCTGAAAATCATACTTTCGCAAAAGTCCTTGAGGATAATAATATTAAGTTTATTGGTGCTTCATCAAAACATATCCAGATGATGGGAGATAAAATTCAGGCAAAAAAGATTGCAAAAGAAAATGGTTTACCAGTCATTGAAGGGTCCGAAGATGGTATAAAAGATATATCTCAAGCTAAAGAGTTGTGCAAAAAAATTGGTTTTCCAATTCTAATTAAGGCTTCTGGTGGAGGTGGTGGAAAAGGAATGAAAATTGTACATAAAGAGGAAGAATTTGAAACACTTTTTTCTACTGCAAAATCTGAAGCTCAAAAATATTTTGGTAATGATGAAGTGTATATTGAAAAATTTTTTCAAAATCCAAGACATATCGAAGTGCAAATATTAGCAGGAAAAAATCGAACAGTTCATCTTCATGAAAGAGATTGCTCGGTTCAAAGAAGGCATCAAAAATTAATTGAAGAAACACCAAGTCCAGTTTTAAATGATGAAATTAGAAAAGATCTATTTGAAAAAACAGTAAAAATGGTAAGTAAAATAGGATACGAAGGTGCAGGAACAGTAGAATTTATTTATGAAGACAAAAAATTTTATTTTCTAGAAATGAATACAAGAGTTCAAGTAGAACACCCTGTTTCAGAAATGGTTACTGGTATAGATATTATAAAAGAACAAATTCATATTGCTTTCACTGGAAAAACTGCTTTAGAACAGTCAGATATTAAACCAAGGGGTCATGCTATTGAATGCAGAATAAATGCTGAAGATCCAAGCAAAAACTTTCAACCTTCGCCTGGAACTATTGAAATGTGTCATCAGCCCTCAGGTTTTCGAACTAGAGTTGATGGCGCAATATTTCAAGGATATAAAGTAACACCATACTATGACAGCATGATATGTAAATTAATTTGCCATGGTAGAAACAGAATTGAAGCTATACAGAGGATGAATAGGTCATTAGATGAATTTGTTATAGAAGGTATTAGAACAACAATTCCATTACATAAAAAACTATTAAATCATAAAAAATTTATTGACTCTGACTTTAATGTAAGTTGGCTTGATAATGAAAAAATAGTTTAATAGCATTTTACAAGCCAAATATCATAAACTGGATGATCAAAAGAAGCAATTGAAGGGCTTGAGGAAAACATCCAGCCATTAAAAACAAACACGCCATCTTTATTCTTCTTAGTTTCATCTTTCACTTGTATGTAAGCAGTAATTTCCGGATTATCATCAAATTCTGCATTTTTACATTTTATACTTTTGATAAGTAAATCTTTATATTTAAATTCTTCTCCATTTTTAAGTTTTACTAGAGTATTTTTTGAACTAATTTTATCTAGAACTTTAATTGCAGTAAAATTTCCTTCAAGATTATCATCAGAATTTAGGTTTGAAAAAACTGATAAATTTATGAATAAAATTAATAAAAATAAACTTAAATTAACTTTTCCAACTCTTATATTTCTTTTTAACAACATCTTTATTTTTATTTGGATAATAAGCTGATTCTGTTCCAGTTAAATTTGGCTGATGTGGTTTTTGCCAGCTATATTTTTTAAGGTCATGATTTTTTTCAATTTTATTTTGAGTAAAATGAATCCATGAATACCATTCAACAGGAATTTTAGATGCATCAATTTCATCAAAATAGATGATCCATCTTTTACCTTTTTTATCTTCATAATATCTATTTCCTAAATGATCTTTACCCACGAATTTTCCACTTAAGATAGTTTTTATTCTCGTCCCAAATGTATCTTGATTCCACCAAGTGAAAATTTTATTGAAAATTGTCAACATAGAAAATTAATATAGTTTCAATTTAAAATTGTATAAATTAAATTAGACTAAATTTTGATATTGTATATAAATAATTTGAATCATTATTCAAATTAATTTTTAAAATTGGGGTCAAATGGCAAAATACTTGGTAGAAACATATTATACTTGTACGTTTAAAGTTAATCATTATTTAGATGAGGTAAATGAAGCTGAGCTTAAAAATCTTGAAAAAAGAGACGATGGAAAATTCGAGGTTTTAGATGTAAAACTTGATAACAGAAAAACTAAGAGCCTCGATCCAAAAAATAACAAAGTAGTCAAAGATAAAAAAATTGATGTAGTTTCAGACAATACTCAAGCTGATACTAAAAAATTAGAAAATATTATTCAATCTAAAGGTTTAAGCGCAGATAATAATAGTAAAAGATTTGGTATGCCCGATAGAAGAAAAGGTTATATTCAAAAAGCTACTATCGGTGATCATAAAGTTTATCTACATACTGGTGAGTATGAAGACGGAAAGATTGGTGAAATCTTTATTGATACTAGTAAAGAAGGTGAACTTGTAAAAGCTTTAATGAATAATTTTGCTATAGCAATTTCTTTGGGTTTACAATATGGCGTTCCTTTAGATGAGTTTATTAATGCTTTTGTTGGAACAAAATTTGAGCCCTCAGGCAAGGTTTATGGAAATGACAGAATAATGAGTGCATCATCAATATTAGATTATATCTTCAGAGAATTAGCGATATCGTACCAAAATAGAGAAGATCTTGCTCACACTCCATCTATTGGAAACACAGAAAGTTCAATATCGGACGAACAAAACTCTGATGATCATAATCAATTATTAAAAATTGTAAAAGATATTACTAGTAAAGGATTCGTGAGAAATAATTACAAAAAAAATCTTGTTGATTTATCAGATGTTAAAATAAGTCTTAAAGGAAAAAAATAATTTATTTCTTTTGTTTTAACGATAAACTTAATTCTTTTAATTGATTTTCACTAACCTCTGATGGTGCATTCATCATCAAGTCTTGGGCATTTTGATTCATTGGAAACATAGTAACCTCTCGAATGTTTTTTTCATTAGCTAATAGCATTACTATTCTATCGATTCCAGGTGCAATACCTCCATGTGGTGGAGCTCCATAACTAAGAGCGTTAATCATACCACTAAATTTCTCATTAACTTGATTTTTTTCGTATCCAGCAATTGAAAAAAGTTTGTACATGAGTTCTGGAATATGGTTTCTTATTGCTCCAGATGAAAGCTCAATCCCATTGCAAACAATATCATATTGATAGGCAAGTATTTCTAAAGGTTTTTCAAAATCAATTTTATTTAAATCACCTTGAGGCATAGAAAAAGGATTGTGACTAAATTCTATTTTATTAGTTTGATCATTTAATTCATACATTGGGTAATCAACAATCCAACAAAAAGCGAAGGTATTTTCATCAATCAAATTTAAATCTTCCGCTATTTTATCTCTAGCTGTAGAAATAATCTTTTCTAATTCATTTGCTTTACCACAGGCTAAAAAAATACTATCTCCTACTTGGGCTTCAGTTTTCACCATTATTTCTTCAAGAGCATCCTGAGAAAAAAATTTACCCACTGGACCTTTAGCTGTAATTTTAGAGTCTTTCTCTAAAGTAAAATAGGCTAAGCCTGATGCACCTTCGTTTTTTGCCCATTGATCAATATTATCAAAAAAACTTCTAGGTTTATCTTTTGTATTTTTTGTAACAATACATTTTACTTTCGAGCCAGAGTTAACAAGTTTTTTAAAAATTTCAAACGAAACATCATCTCTGATAAAAATTTCAGTAATATCATTGATTATTAAAGGATTTCTTAAGTCAGGTTTATCAGTTCCATACTTTGACAATGCATCTGCATAGGAAATTTTAGGGAAATTTTCAAACATTAGTTTTTTACTCGAAAATTTTTTAAAAGTATTGATTAGCAATTTTTCAACTACTTCAAAAACATCTTCTTGCTCAACAAATGACATCTCTAAATCCAATTGGTAGAACTCTCCTGGACTACGATCTGCTCTTGCATCCTCATCCCTAAAACAAGGTGCAATTTGAAAATATTTATCAAAACCAGATACCATAATCAGTTGTTTAAATTGTTGAGGTGCTTGAGGAAGTGCATAAAATTTACCAGGATTTAATCTGCTTGGAACTAAAAAATCTCTAGCTCCTTCTGGACTAGATGATGTTAAAATAGGTGTTTGAAATTCCAAAAAGCCTTGTTTGTTCATCTCAGTTCTTATAAATGAAATAACTTTAGACCTTAAAATAATATTTTCATGAATTTTTTTTCTTCTTAAATCTAAAAATCTATATTTTAATCTTATTTCTTCAGAATATTCTTGATCACTAAAAACTGGCAATGGGAGTTCTTTGCAAGTACCTAAAATATCGAAACTCTCTATCACAACTTCTATCTCACCTGTTTCTATATCTTTATTAATAGTATCACCTGATCGATTAACAACTTTACCAACAATTTTAATTACTGTTTCAAGTTGTATTTTTTCTAGTTTTGTAAAGTTTGGATTATCTTTATCAATAATACATTGAGTAACCCCATAATTGTCTCTTAAATCAATAAATAACAAATTTCCATGATCTCTTTTTTTATTAATCCATCCAGAAAGAGAAATCTTACTTTCAACATTTTTCTTTCTTAACTCATTGCAAGTGTGACTTCTATATTTGTTCAATTTTTCTCCAAAACTTCTTTAATTGTTTTTAAATCAATAGCTCTTTTTTTTTTTAAACTTATCTCGTCGATCTTATATATGAATTCAAATATTTTACTATACGATCTATTAATTCTTTTTATTATATAATTAATTAACTTTTTTTCTAAAGAAATTTGACGATCTGAAAAATTTTTTACTAATAAAGCGTAGATTAATTCATCATCTGGTTTTTCTATATTTTGTAAAAGGAAATTTTTAGATCTTGATATCAAATCACTCAAATTAAATTGTATACGGGATATGTTTTTATCTGAGGTGATAATTAAATATTTGTTATCTTGATCAACTATATTAAACAGAGTATAAATTAAATTTTCATCAACATCACTATTAAGATTTTCTAAAATTATATTTTGATGGATTTTTACTTCTTTTAAATTTTCATTATTAAATAATTTTGCTTCAAATTTAATTCCTTTAAATTTTTTTAAAAAAATATTTACAAGGTGCGTTTTTCCAGAATTTTTCTCTCCACTTATATTTAAAAAATTTTTTTCCCAGTTAGGCCATTTATATAAAAAATCAACAATATGTTTATTGCTTTTTGATACATAAAAATCCTCATCTTTAAAACTACTATCATGATTAAATCTTATTATTTGTTGATTAAGTTCTTTCATTTTAAATTCCAAATTTTATTTTGAATATCAAAATTATAATTTTTTTTTTTCATAGTTTCTAAAAAGACATCTGGTGTTCCATTAAAAGTTACCTGATAAAACGTAAAATTTTTATTAAATTTTTTAATAACAAATTCATAAATCAAATCTGTTTCTTCCAAGGTTTTTTCAAAATTTAAAATCTTTAAATTGTCGTTATTATCAACTTTAATATTTAAAGGTAATTTAATTGAAGTGTTAATTTGATTTGAATTTTTCCAGAAATCTTCATAATTTGTTTTTAATTCAAGAATTATCTTATTAATTTGTTCATCATCATTAATGTCAACTTTTAAAAAAGTTTGATTTTTCAAAATTATTTGATCTTGGATATTAATTTTTGACAAAATTCTTAAATCACTTTCATTTTTAAATATTAAAGCAATAATTGAGTCATTTAAAAAATATTTAGAAGTTATTTCCTTAAAATCATATTTTTCAATTATTTCGTATTTACTTTTTATCAAATTCAAATCTTCTAAATCTTCGGTTGGCAAAACATAATCTATTAGATGGAAACTTTCAGAATAATCTCCCCATTTTTTGAATACATTATTATTAGAAAAAATTAACAAATCATTTTTATTTTCATCAATAATAATTGGAATAAAAAAGATCTTTTTTTTAAGAGGTATTGACGGAAAAATATTTTTTTCTCTCAAATAATTAAAAATTTTTTTTCTATTAAATGAAACTCCCAATTTAACATAATATGTTTCATCTATAAATTTTTCCTCTTTTATTGAAAAAGTTTCAACCATTGCTTTTATTTTATTCAATTTTATTGAATGAATCTTTTTTTTATCTTGAGATTTTGTTATTAACGAAATTAGCTCAAAAAAAGCTTTTATAAAACCTTCGTCAATAACTTCATTTTTGTTAAAGTTTATTTCAAATGGTCTTGAAATATCTATGTTGTTAATTTCAAAAGCTTTTCCTTCAGATTTAACTGTGGAAAAAAAAAATATAATTAGAGATAGAAATACAAAAAAAATATATAAGATTTTTGAGTGAAAAAATTTATTAATAATTTTCATACAATATAATAATGAATAAAAAATTATTTACCTATAAAAAAAGTGGAGTTAATATCAATGCAGCTGATAATTTTGTTAATTTCATTTCTTCAGTATCATCAAAAAAAAGAGGCAAAAAAAAGTTTTCAAATATTGGTGGTTTTGGATCTATATCAGATATTCCAGGTCATATAAAACAACCAAAAATTGTTGCTTGCACTGATGGAGTGGGTACAAAAATCGAAATTGCAAACACACTAAATAAATTTGATACAATTGGAATTGACCTCGTTGCGATGAGTGTTAATGATTTAATCGTTCAAGGAGCGAAACCACTCCTATTTTTAGATTACATATCAATTAATAAAATTAATTTAAATAAACTTAAATCGATAATTCTAGGCATAACTAATGGATGTAAACAATCTGATTGTGAACTTGTAGGTGGAGAGACAGCGGAAATGCCAGGTACTTATGAAAAAGGAAAATTTGATATTGCAGGTTTTGCGGTCGGTGTTGTTGATAAAAATAAAATTCTAAGTAAAAATAAAATTAAAAAAAATGATTTAATATTAGCTGTTCCTTCAAGTGGACTGCACTCAAATGGATATTCACTTGTAAGATATATTTTGAATAAAAAAAAAATAGATATAAAAAAAAATAAATTTTTAAGAAAAGAACTATTAATACCAACAAAAATTTATGTTAAAGAAGTTTTAAAAATGATTGACAAAGATTTGATTAAAGGATGTGCTAATATAACGGGTGGAGGTTTGGCAGATAATATAAAAAGAATTATTCCTGATAAACTCACAGCAGAAATTAATTTAGATAATATTAATACAACTGAAATTTTTAAGTGGTTAAAAAAGAATAACATATCAGATAGAGAAATGCTTAAAACATTTAATTGTGGTGTGGGGTTTTGCTTAATAATTCATCCTAAAAATTTTTCTAAGGTTAAAAAATTTTTTACAAAAATGTATCAACCATATGTAATTGGTAAAATTTCTAAGGATAAAAATAAAGTTAAATTAAATGGATCCATCAACTGGGAGTAAAAAAATAAAAACAGCTGTTTTTATTTCAGGCACTGGTAGTAATTTAAAAAATCTTATAAACTTTTCTATTAAAAAAAAATCACCAATTTCAATTAATCTAATCATTTCAGATAATAAAAATGCGGTCGGTTTAAATTATGGTAAATTTTTTAATATCAAAAAAAAAATAATTGATTATAAAAATAAAAATATTGCAGAAAAAAAAATTTTTTTAGAACTCAAAAAACATAATGTTAACTTTATATGTTTAGCAGGTTTTATGAGGATATTATCAAAAAATTTTCTCAAAAATTTTAAAGGTAAGATTATAAATATACACCCTTCTCTTCTTCCAAAATACAAAGGTTTAAACACACACAAAAGAGCAATTGAAAACAATGAAAAATTCTCTGGATGCACAGTGCACTATGTAACTCCTAAGCTTGATTCTGGTAAAATAATACTTCAAAAAAAAGTAATTATTAAAAAAAAAGATACTGGAAAAAGTCTTGCTAGAAGAATATTACCTCAAGAACACAAGTTATATGTAAAAGCTATCTTAAAAGTTTTTAGTCATTAAAAAAAAAATTTATTTCAATTTTTGCATTTTCAATACTATCTGATCCATGTACTGAATTTTTGTCAATTGAAATTCCATATTTTTTTCTGATAGTGCCTTCTTCTGCATCATTAGGATTGGTTGCTCCCATCAACTTTCTATTAGCTAATACCGCATTTTCTTTTTCAAGAACCATTACAACAATTGGGCCCGATGATAGATAAGAACACAAATCATTATAAAATGGCTTAGTTTCATGAACTTTATAAAATTTTTCAGCCTCAGATTTTTCTATTTGAATTTTTTTTTCTTTCAAAATTGAAAAACCGTTGTTCTTAAACATTTCTTTTATTTCGTTATCTAAGTTTCTTTCAACTGCATCTGGCTTAATAATTGAAAGTGTTTGTTCCGTATTACTCATAATCATCCTCTATTAGTTTATTTAATAATCTCACTCCATATCCTGTAGCTCCACCAGAATTTAAAGCTCCTCCATATTTTGAAAAAGCCATGCCTGCTATATCTAAGTGTGCCCAAGGTGTCTTGTTTAAAATAAATCTTTGTAAAAATTGAGCAGCTGTTGTTGACCCTGCTCCACCTACATAATTAATATTTTGCATATCAGCATTTTTTGAATCAATGAGTTTATCAAAATTTTTATGAAGAGGCATTCGCCATAATTTTTCATCAACTTTTTTACCTGCTTCTAGCAATTCTTTTGATAATTTATCATTGTTTGAAAAAAGACCTGCATATTCTGAACCCAAAGATACTATAATAGCACCAGTTAAAGTTGCTAAGTCAACCATAAATTTTGGTTTAAATTTTCTTTCTGTAAATGTTAGTGCGTCAGCCAAAACTAATCTTCCTTCTGCATCAGTATTTAGAATTTCAATTGTTTTGCCACTGTAAGACTTAACAATATCTCCAGGTCTTTGAGCGTTACCACCTGGCATATTTTCTACAAGCCCAACAACACCGACAGCATTAATTTTAGCCTTTCTTAATGCTAAATTTTTCATTAAGCCAGCTACTACGGCAGAACCAGCCATATCATAAGTCATATCTTCCATGAACTTTGCAGGTTTTAATGAAATTCCACCAGTATCAAAACAAACACCTTTGCCAACAAAAGCTAAAGGTTTGGAATTATTTTTTAATCCATTCCACTCCATCGTTACAAGATATGAACCTCTAATACTTCCTTGACCTACACCTAATAGTGCATTCATCCCCATTTTTTTTAATTTTTTTTCATCATAAATATTAATTTTAAGCCCAAACTTTTTGAGAGCACTTAATCTTTTTGCATATTCGTCAGGATGTAAAATATTTCCAGGTTCTGAAACAAGATCTCTTGCAAAAAAAGTTCCTTCCTCTAATGCCTTAAATCTCAATTGATTATGAGAAGATAGCTTATTTTTATTTCCAATTACATTTATATTTACAAGTCTTTTATTTTTTTTTGATTTATAAATATTGAATTCGTAAGATTTTAATTTTAATCCATGTAAAAAATAACCTACAAAATTTTCTATAGTGCTATTAATAGTTTCTAAATTAATAAAATATTCATTTTTCTTATGATAATCTATATAACTATGAAATTTAGCTCCTAAGCTTTCAATATCAAAAGTTTTTAAACCTTTTTTAATAGATACTAAAAATATCGTTTTTTTTGAGTTGATTTCAAAAAAAAGTAAGTTTTTTTTTAAGTCACTGGTTTTCAATAAGTCAAATATATAAGAAAACTCAGTATTTGAGATGTATTTTTTTAAGCCACTAATATTGAAATTTTCATTAACAAATAAAATTAGATTTGCTGAAGGGTTTTTAGGGCTATTTTTTTTATAATTAATTTGAACAGACATAAAATATAAATACACTTTATACGAGTAAATGTTATATATGTACAAAAATTTAATATTTCAATGAAAAAATTGCTTTTTAGAAAATTTTTATCAGATCATATTTCACAATTCTTTTTTTTTGGAATTTCTATATCTGTTATTGTTTGGGTTGTTCAAGCAGTTAATTTTTTAGACTTTGTCACTGAAGATGGTCATGGACTAAAAATTTACTTTATTTATACAACCCTCAATTTACCAAAAATTTTTCATCGATTATTACCGTTTATTTTTCTTATATCTTTATTTTATCAGTTATCAAAATATGAAGATAGAAATGAGCTGCTAGTTTTCTGGAGTCACGGCGTAAATTATAAAAAATTTATTAATGTAATATTGATTTATTCATTTCTTTTTTCTTTTTTTCAAATTATTTTAGGTTCATTTTTATCTCCAAAATCTCAAGATTTGGCGAGGTCTTTCATTAGAAATTCAAATGTTGACATGTTTCCTAACTTAATCAACGAAAAGAAATTTGTAGATGTAATGGATGGTCTAACAATATTTGCTGACACTAAAGATAGTGATAATAATTTTACAAACATTATCCTCAGTGAAAATTACATCAAAAACAATAAAGATAATCAAATTAAAATAATTTCTGCAAAAACTGGTAGTTTAGTTTCAGAAAATGAAAGTAGATATTTTGAATTAGGAAAAGGAAAAATAATTGAAATCAAATCTGATAAGATCACAAACATTAGTTTTGATAAAATAATTTATAATCTTAATAAATACAAATCTAAAACTACAACTTACCAAAAAATTCAAGAGGTTCCTATTTATAATTTAATCTTATGTTTTAATAATTATTATTTTGTTAAAGATTTATCATCACAAATTGGATTTCTAAAATGCCAGGAAGAATCTATTGATGATGTTAAAGTTGAAATTTTCAAAAGAATTTTAAAACCTTTTTATATTCCTATTATCGCTTTAATAAGTTGTTTAATTATATTTTTATCTAAAGAGAGTATAAATTTCAAAAAAAAAAGACTATACTTATTTTTAGTTTGTTTTTGTATTTTAGTTTATTCTGAAATATTTTTAAAATATTCAGGAAAAAGCATTGCAGGATTTATTTTATTTTTTTTTATTCCAGTTTTATCTTTCTTGATAACTTATATTCTTATAATTCTTAAATCAAAAAATAAATCAATAGGTCATAATGCATAAAACATACTTAATTAGATTATTTATAAAAAAGGTTTTATTAATTTCTCTAATATTTTTATGTTTAGTTTATATAATGAATTTATTTGAGGAAGTTTCATTTTTTAAAGATTTAACGTCAAATATTATTTTACCAGCTGTGACAACATTTTTGAATGCTCCATCAATTTTATATATGGTTTTCCCATTTATATTTTTAATTTCTGCACAATTATTTTTTATAGAATTAATTGAAAAAAATGAGTTAGAGCTTCTTAAAATTAATGGATACACAAATACTAAAATTCTTACTATAATTGCAACATTATCTTTCGTATTAGGCATATTTATAATTGTAATTTTTTATAACTTTTCATCTAAGCTAAAATTTATTTATTTAGAAATAAAAAATAAATACTCACTAGATGATAAATATCTTGCAGTAATAAATCAAAATGGTTTATGGATAAAAGATGTTGTGGATAAGGAAACTTATATAGTTAATGCTACTAAAATTGAAGAAGATAATCTTAAGAATGTAACAATAACAATTTATAATAACAATTTTGATATTAAGAAAATTATTTCATCTAATAATGTGAATATTTCTAAGAATAATTGGGAAATAAAAAAACCAATAATATTTAAAGGTAATGTTTCTGAAAAATTAAATCAAGATATGAAACTGTTTTTAAACTTTGATATAACACGAATAAATCGATTGTTTAAAAATCTTTCATCCTTAAACTTTTATCAGCTTTATAAATTAAAAGAAGATTACACAAATATAAACTATTCTTATAAAGAAATTGATTTACATATTAAAAAGATAATATCTTTCCCATTTTATCTAACTATAATGTCAATTTTATCATCGATAATTATGCTTAATATTAAGAGAAATAATACTCAAGTATCATATATATTTATTGGGATATTCAGTTCTGTAATAATTTATTATATTAATGTCTTATTCCAAACTTTAGGGAAAAATGGAACCATACCTTTAGATTTATCAATTTGGATGCCAGTCATAATTTTATCTGCAATAACAACCATTGGCTTAATTAGAATAAATGAAAAATAATTCTTTAAAATTATTTTTGATAATATTTATATTATTTTTAAATAATCCTTCATTAGGAAATGATTTTATTTTTGATACTGAAAAAATTAATATCATTGATGAAGGTAAAACAACTATAGCTGAAAATGGCACTGCATATTTTACAAATGAAAATTTAGAGATTAATGGTGACAAATTTAAGTATGATAGTGAAAAAAAAATACTAGAAGTATTAAATGCAAACTCAATGTCTAAAAATGATAATATTAGAATAGAAGCTAAAAAAATAATCTTTAATAGAAACTCTTCTACAATAGTTGCAAAAGGCGATGTAAAATTAAATGATTTAAATAATAATTCGACAATATTTTCTGAAGAATTAATTTATAATAATAAATTAAAAAAAATTATATCAAATACTAATGCAAAGTTTTTAGATAATAGTAAAAATAATTTTTTTACTGAAAGTTTTAATTATAATTTAAATACAAAAATTGCAAAAATAAATTCATTAAAATTAGTTGACAATAAAAAGAATAAATATTTTTTAGAAAAAAGTTTTTTAAATACTAAATCAAAAAAGTTAGTTGGAAAAGATGTTTTTGTAGACCTAGATAATGCTCTATCTGCAGAAAATAATTTCAGAATTAAAAGTCTTTCAATTGAAAAGGAGCCTAATAAAACTATTCTTAAAAAAGCAGTATTCACCCCATGCAAAAAAACTGGAAAATGTCCTCCGTGGCAATTAACAGCTGAAACATTGACACATGATCAGAAGAAAAAAACTATGTATTATAAAAATGCTTGGCTTAAAATTTATGATAAACCTGTTTTATATTTTCCAAAATTTTTTCATCCAGATCCAACTGTAAAAAGACAAACAGGTTTTTTAATTCCCTCTTTTTCTTCTTCAAAAAATTTAGGGAACTCTTTTAGTATTCCATATTATAAAGTTTTTTCTGATAACAAAGATCTCACTTTTACTCCAAGATTATTTACTAATAATAAATTGCTATCTCAATCTGAATATAGACAAATTGGTAAAAACTATAATCATGAAATGGATTTTAGTGTTTTAGTTGACAATGACACTTCCGACAGAAGTCATTTTTTTTCCAAAACATCAAAAAATTTAGATTTAGATTTATTTGAAGAGTCAAATATAACTTTTGATATTCAACAAGTAAGTAATGATTCTTATTTAAAGAGTTATAATGTTAGATCCCCTTTAATAGAAAGTAATAATCTTCTTACTTCATCAATCAATTTTGATGGATACAACGAAAGCTTAATATTTAATTCTGAAATGACAGTTTATGAAAATTTAAGTAAAGAAAATAATGACAGATTTGAATATATTTTACCTTCTTACAGTTTAACAAAACAATTAGATTCACAGTTTAACTTGAATGGTAACTTTGAAATTGCCTCCTCAGGAAGCATTAAAAATTATAACACTAATGTTTCTGAAAAAACAAATATTAATGATTTAATTTATACTTCAAATTCATATATTTCTAATAATGGTTTCGATAATAATTTAAATTTTATTATTAAAAATGTGAATAGTGAGTCGGATAATTCATCACGATATAAAGATAGTTTTGACTCAAATATTTCTGCTCTTACAGAAATCAATTCATCATTACCATTGATTAAAAAAAATGGAGAATATCAAAGTTTATTAATACCAAAAATATCGTTAAGATATAATCCGTCGAATACCAAAAACAAAAAAGAAGAAATCAGGCAATTAAATAACGATAATATTTATGATTTAAATAGATTGGCAATTACTGACACTTTAGAGGGTGGAGAGTCTTTAACTTATGGTGCAACTTATTTGATAAACGATAATTTAAATAAAGAACTATTCTCTTTAAAAGTTGCAAATGTACTAAGAGATAAAGAAGAGAAGAATATTCCAGATAGTAGCTCTTTGGGTCAAAAAACATCAGACTTTGTATCATCTATCAGATTAAGCCCAAATCAAAATTTAAAATTAAATTATCAACACTCTTTAGACCAAAATTTAAGTGATACTAAATACCAGCTAATATCTACAGATATTATTTTTAACAATTTTTCTACAACATTTGAATATCTAAATGAAAGTTCAAACTTTGCTAATGAAAGTTATTTGTATAACAAATCAACTTATCAATTTAATGAAAACAGTCGGATAAGTTATGAAACTAGAGAAAATAAAAAAGAAAACATTACAGAATTTTACAATTTAATTTACCAATATCAAAATGATTGTCTGATTGCTGCAATTGAATATAATAAAGATTATTATAATTTTAAAGATTTGCAGCCTGAAGAAAAATTATTTTTCAAATTAACGATTATTCCATTTGGTGAAACTTCAAGTCCCAATCTATATTAATGATGAAATTTATTAATCTAACAATTTTTATAATAATATTATTTATTTACAGCAATAAAGCTTTAACAAGTGAAAAAATTATAATTAAGATAAAAATTAACAATGAGATAATAACAAATTTTGATATTGAAAGAGAGATAAGATATCTAAATATTTTAAATCCAAATCTCAAAGATATAAATGATCAACTGCAAAATAAAATTGCAAAAGACTCTATTTCAAAAGAAGTCATAAAACGAAATGTATTAAAAGAATATTTTGATTTAAGAAATGAAGATATTGTAATAGATAAGTTTATAGAAAATTTTTTTATCAATCTTGGTTTTATTAATAAAGTTGAATTTGAAACACATTTACTAAATTTTGGTTGGTCCCTTAAGGAAGTTGAGGAAAAAATAAAAATTGAAGTGATGTGGAATCAATTTATTTTTGATAGATATAAAAGTCAAATTAAAATAGATTTAGACAAATTAAAAAATAAAATTAAGTTAGATGAAAATAATAAGTTTAAATCACTATTTAATCTATCTGAAATTATTTTTCGAGTAGAAAAAAACAATAATTACACAAATACTTTAAATTCTATAAAAAAAAGTATTTCAGAAATCGGTTTTGAGAATACTGCAAATTTATACAGTGTTTCTGATAGTTCCAAAATTGGTGGAAAAATTGGATGGATTGAAGAAAATAGTTTATCTGTAAAACTTTCTAATGCTATCAAAACTATCAATGTTGGAGAATATACAGACCCTGTCAAAATAAATAATGGATTTATTATCTTAAAAATTAATAATAAAAAAAATGAAAAAAAAATTATTGATTTTGATAATGAATTAAAGAAATTAATTAAATCTGAAGAAACAAAACAATTAAATAACTTTTCTAAAATATATTTTGATAAGGTTAAGATTAATACCGAAATAAATGAATATTAAACCAATTATAATTGTATCTGGTGAACCTTATGGAGTATTTAATGAAATTTTTTTTAAAGTAAAAAAAAAAAAATTATTTAAACAGCCAATAATTTTGATTGGTTCAAAAAAAATTCTAAACGAACAAATGAAAAATCTGAATTATAAATTTAAGATCAATTTATTAAATCATAAAAATATAGATTTTAATAAAATAAAAAAAAATAATCAGATTATAAATTTAATCGACATAAAATTAAACTTATTTAGTAAATCAAAAAATAAGATTGTTTTTATCAGATCTTATATTCAAAATTGTTTTGAAATTGGCTTAAACATATTATCACAATATAAGTGCTCTGGATTTATAAATGGACCAATTAACAAAAAAACATTTCTTAATTATAAATACCCTGGAATTACAGAATATCTGGCAGAAAAATTTAAAGTTAAAAATTTTGCAATGTTAATTTATTCTAAAAACTTATCTGTTTGTCCTATTACAACACATCTTCCTTTAAAAAATGTTCATAAATCAATTACAAAAAAAGATATAGTAGAAAAGATCAAGTTAATTCACTCATTTTATAAAAAAAAATTTAAAAAAAACCCTCAAATTGCAGTTACTGGGCTAAATCCCCATTGCGAAAGTCCATCAAAAATAAATGAAGAAAAAAAATTTATTTTTCCTGCAATAAAATTTTTAAAAAAAATTAAAATTTCAGTTAAAGGCCCCTTCTCAACTGATACTTTGTTTATGAAAGAACAGCTTAAAAAATTTGATATAGTAATCGGAATGTATCACGATCAAGTATTAACACCTATTAAGGCTCTTTATGGATTCAATGCTATTAACATTACGCTTGGGTTACCTTTTTTAAGAATATCACCCGACCACGGGCCCAATGAAAAAATGTTTGGTAAAAATTTATCTAATTCCAACAGTTTGTTTCAAGCAATTAAGTTTTTAGATAATTAAGTGAAATATAAATCTAAAAAAAGTTTAGGTCAAAATTTTTTAATAGACGAAGAAATTCTTGATAAAATTGTAAATATAAAAAATATTGAAAATTTTACAGTTTTAGAAGTTGGGCCAGGAACTGGGAATTTAACATCATTTATTTTAAACAAAAAACCAAAAAAATTTTATGTAGTGGAAAAAGATAATGAACTTGCATCAAAACTCCAATCAAAATTTAATGAAAGAATTAATATCATTAATGATGATATTTTGAAAATAGATGAAAAAAAACTTGATAATGAAAAATTAATTGTTTTTGGTAACCTGCCATATAATATTTCAACTGAAATATTATCTAAGTGGATACTTGGTATTGATAAAGATAATTTTTGGTTTGAATGTCTTATTCTTATGTTCCAAAAAGAGGTAGCTGATAGAATTATTGCAGATTTTAACACCTCAAATTATGGAAGACTATCTATTTTATCAAATTGGAAATTAAAAATAAGAAAAATTTGCGACGTAGATCCTGCAAGTTTTTCTCCAAAACCAAAAATTCAAAGCTCAATATTATATTTTGAACCAAAAAAAAAATTTTTTCAATTCAATGATCCAAAAAATCTTGAAAAAATTACAAGAATTTTTTTTCAGCAAAGAAGAAAAATGATAAAAAAACCATATAATCAAGTTTTTCTAAATAACTTAAAAATCCAAAAAAAATTAGATATTGATTTAAATAAAAGACCTCAGAATTTAGATTTGGATACTTACTATAAGTTGATTTTAGAATATGAAAATTTAAGTAGTTAATTTTCCTATATGATTTCTTATAAATTCTAAATCATAATCTTTTGAATTTTCGTTTATTTCTGCATCAATTAAATTGTAAATTTTTTTATAACAATTTTTTAAATCATCGTTAATTACAACATAATCATAATTAATCCAATGCAACACATCTCGTCCAAACTGCTTCATTCTTTCATCAACAATTAGTTTATCTTTCATGTCTCTATTTGATAATCTTTCAAATAAAACTTCTTTACTTGGTGGTAAAAGAAAAAAAGTTAACAATTTATAGTCAAGTTTCTTATTTTTGATTTGATCAGCTCCTTGCCAATCAATATCAAATAAAACATTTTTACCTTTGTTAAGCTTGTCTATTACTGGTGTTCTTGTTGTTCCATAAAGATTATTAAAAACTTTTGCGTACTCTAAAAATTCACCATTATTAATTAATCTTTGAAATTCTTTTTCTTCAACAAAATAATAATCTTTATTAGGAGTCTCGTTTGGTCTAGGCTGTCTGGTTGTATGTGATACTGAGACCTCAAAGTTATCTACCTTTGAAAGCAAATTTACCAGTGTGGTTTTACCTGCTCCGGACGGAGAGGATAAAATAATCATTATCCCATCATTTTTTATGGGCATTTAAAGTATTAATTCGCTTTTCCTTCAATAAATTTTACAGCATCACCAACTGTTAAAATTTTTTCAGCTTCACTGTCGGAAATTTCTGAACCGAATTCTTCTTCAAAAGCCATAACTAGTTCTACAGTATCTAAACTGTCTGCACCTAAATCATCAATAAAACTAGACTCTTCTGTTACTTTTGCTTCATCTATTCCTAAGTGGTCTGCAACTATTTTTTTTACTTTGCTTGAAACATCTTCTGACATATTGATCCTTTATTGTTTTAAATTCTTAATAGTTTAAAAACTTGTTTTGTCAAGCCATATACATGCCCCCATTAACATGTATTGTCTCTCCATTAATATAATCTGATTGATCTGAGGCTAAAAAAAGAACAACATTTGCAATATCTTTAGGTTCTCCAAGTCTGGCTGAGGGAATTTTTGATATTATAAGTTCCTTATATTTATCATCTATTTTATCGGTCATATCAGTTTTAATAAAACCTGGTGAAATACAATTAATATTTATGTTTTTTTTAGCATACTCAATAGCTAAACTTTTTGACATTGCTACAATGCCAGCCTTAGAGGCAGTATAATTAGCTTGTCCCAGATTGCCTGTATGACCAACTACGGAAGTAATATTTATAATTTTACCAGATTTATTCTTTAACATTTTTTTTACTGCAAATTTACTTAATAAAAATGTTGCAGTTAAATTTATATCAATTACTTTTTTCCATTCATCTAAGCTCATTCTAATTGCTAAATTATCTTGAGTAATTCCAGCATTATTAACTAAACAATCCAAACTTCCACCTAATTCAGCTGAGGCATTCTCAATAAATTCCTCTATTTTATCATTTTGCGAAATATCAAACTTTAAAATTTTTACATTTTTAAATTTTAATTTTAATTCTTCTAATTTTTCAATTCTAGTTCCAGAAGCTAGTATGTTTGCGCCACTATCATTAAGTTTTTCAATAATAGAATTGCCAATTCCACCTGACGCACCTGTTACAATAATATTTTTTGCTTTTAAATTATTCATTTTTTTAAGTCTTTTATATCACTCTCATTGTTAATTGTGTTAATTTTTACATCCTTGTTAATTCTTTTTATTAAACCTGATAATACTTTTCCAGGACCTATCTCAATAAACTGAGTAACCCCTTTATTAATCATATTAATTACACTCTCTCTCCATCTTACTCTATTTTCTATTTGTTTTACTAATAATGTTTTTAAATCTGTTGTATTTTGAATTTCATCTGCTGTGACATTCGAAATCAATATATTGTTACCATCTTGAAAATTTACTTTATCAATTTCCTTTTTCATAATCTTTGTTGCTTTGTTCATTAATTGACAATGAAATGGTGCACTGACTGGTAATTTTATATTTTTTATACTTTTGGATTTCAATATTTCTATCAATTTAATTAAATCATTATTTCTGCCACTTAAAACTATTTGTCCGTCTGTATTATCATTAGCTATTTCGGTCAAAAAATTTTTTTTGTTTTCTTTTAAAATTGCTTCTATATTTTCAACTGTTGATCCAAGCACTGCTATCATTCCGCCTTCTCCCTCAGGAACAGCGTTTTGCATAGCTTCTCCTCTAATTCTTAAAAGTTTTAGTGTATCTGCAAAATTAAGATAACCTGCACATGATAACGCTGAATACTCACCTAATGAATGTCCAGCAAAAAATTTTGCTTTATTTAAGTCAACACCAAACTCTTTTTTAATTAAATGAAATATTGAGTAACTAATTAAAAATATTGCTGGTTGAGTGTTTTTGGTAAGATCAAGTTCGTTTTTTGAGCCTTCTAAAATAATTTTTGATAATGGTGATGCCAATACATCGTCAGCTTGTTCAAATATATCTTTTACTAAATCGTATTTTTCAAAAAACTCTTTACCCATGCCAACCATTTGAGAACCTTGACCTGGAAAAATTACTGAAAACATCCTAAAAAACCTATTTTTTTTAATCTTTTTGCTATTGTAATTGAAGATTTATAATAGTATATCCTCACATTTTATTAAAGAACATTAATGAATTTATACGAACATACAATAATAGCTAGGCAAGACACTTCACCAAGTGAAATAAAACAATTAACTGAAAAATATTCAAAAATTGTTGAAAAAAATGATGGTGAAATTGTTAAAACTGAAAATTGGGGACTATTAAATCTTTCTTATTTAATCAAAAAGAATAAAAAAGGAAGTTATATACATTTTAAAATCAAAGGAAGTGGAAATGTAATTGAGGAACTAGAAAAAAATGAGGCTATTGATAAAAAATTATTAAGACATTTGACGGTTAAAGTTAAAAAATTTGATCTAGATACTAATTTCTTCGATAAAAAAGATGAAAAAGATAAAAAAAAAGAGAGTTATAAAAATTAATTATGCCAAAAAGACAGAGTGGAAATAAAAAAGGAAAACAAAGTAATTTTGCTAAATTAAGCATTTTTCAACCAAATAAATACAAATTTAAAAAAAGCTGTCCACTTTCAATAAAAGGTGCTCCAGTTGTTGATTATAAAAATATCAGACTTTTGAAGAAATATGTTTCAGAAAATGGAAAAATACTACCTTCAAGAATAACTAATGTTAGTCAAAAGAAACAAAGAGAGCTGTCTCTTTCTATCAAAAGAGCTAGAAATTTAGCACTTATATAAAATGAAAGTAATTTTATTAGAAAATTTAAAAAAGATTGGCTCAATAGGTCAGATAATAGATGTAAAAAGAGGTTTTGCTAGAAATTTCTTAATAGCAAACAAAAAAGCATTATACGCCTCAAAAGAAAATATATCACAAGTAGATAAAATAAAGTCAGAATTATCCAAAAAAGATAATGAAAAAAAACAAGAAGCCAAAAAAATTTTTGAAGAGATAAATAAAAAAGAATATATTGTAAAAAAACTTAGCACAGAAAATAAAGAGTTATACGGTTCAGTTAAACCAACTGAAATTTCAAAACTAATTAAAGAAAATGATAGCATGGATATCAAGCCGTCAATGATACAACCAATTAAGGATATAAAGTCTTTGGGAAAGTTTAAAGTAAGAATTTCTTTACACTCTGAAGTTGATGCTGAAATTACTATAAATGTTGAGTCAGCAGAGTCTATTCAATAATTATACAATCTTTTCCCCAATAATTTTTTTTAATTTTTAAGAAGATAATTCTGGTATAAATATTTTCTAAATGGAAAATAATTTAAGTATTGTAAAAGATAATTTCAAAGAACTACCAAATAACATCGAAGCTGAACAAGCTGTCATTGGTTCCATACTGGTCACTAATGAAATTTTTGATGAAATCAGTTTAATTGTATCAAGTAATAATTTTTACGACCCTATGCATCGAAAAATTTTTAGTGCTATTGAAAATTTAGTTTACAAAGGTATGCTTGCTAATCCGATTACTTTAAAAAATTATTTTGAGGAAGAAAAAGATGAATTAAATGTTCCTGAATATTTAGTAAAAATAACAAAATTTTCTACATCTACAAGACAAGCATCTGAATACTCAAAAATTATTTATGATATGTTTGTAAGAAGGGAATTGATTAAAATTTCTGAACAAACAATTGATACTGCAAAACTTAATGATTTAAACACAAGTGGACAAAACATTATCGAAAACTCTGAAAAACTTTTATTTGATCTTGCTGAAAAAGGATCTTTCAATTCCTCCTTAATAAAATTTGATGACGCTATGAAGCAAACAATAGATATGGCATCGGCAGCTTATAAGAATGAGGAGGGAATAGTTGGTGTTCCAACGGGTCTTAGAGACTTAGACGATAGGCTTGGTGGTCTTCATAAATCCGATTTAATTGTTATTGCTGGAAGACCAGGAATGGGTAAAACTGCACTAGCTACAAATATTGCATTTAATGCAGCACAGAAATTACAAGATAGTGGAAGAAAGTCATCCATAGCTTTTTTTTCATTAGAAATGTCTTCAGAACAATTATCAACAAGAATTTTAGCTGAACAATCTAGAATTAAGTCAAATGATATTAGGCGTGGAAGGATTTCGGATGAACAATTTGATAAATTTTTAGAAACCTCAAAAAATATTTCTGAGCTACCATTGTATATTGATGAAACCCCAGCAATTAATATTGCTGCTATGAGCAATAGGGCAAGAAGAATAAAAAGAATGCATGGTCTTGATATGATAATCGTTGATTATATTCAATTAATGAGGGGTACATTAAATTATAGAGATGGAAGAGTACAAGAAGTTTCGGAAATAACTCAAGGTTTAAAAGCAATAGCTAAAGAGCTATCTATTCCTGTCGTAGCTCTTTCACAGTTATCTAGACAAGTCGAACAAAGAGATAATAAAAAACCTCAATTGTCTGACTTGAGAGAGTCAGGTTCCATAGAACAAGATGCTGATGTTGTTATGTTTGTGTACAGAGAATCGTATTATCTTGAAAATAAAGAACCAAAACCTGCAACAATAGAACATGCGGAATGGCAAGCGAAAATGAATGAAGTTTCGAATTTAGCAGAATTAATCATAGGCAAACAAAGACATGGTCCAACAGGTAATGTGTTCTTAGAGTTTGAGGCAATGTTTACTAAATTTAAGGATACTCAAAACAGTTAATTTCTAATATAAAAGATTAAATGTTTGTTCAGCTTTATCAGAATATTATATTAAAAAATCCAAAATCAGTTTTTATAATTTTGCTAATAACTTTATTAAGTTTTGGATATTATTCAAAAGATTTTAGATTAGATGCCTCTTCTGATACTTTGCTAATTGAGGGTGATCCTGATTTAAAATATCTTCAAGAAATATCAAATAGGTATGGTTCTAAGGAATTTCTAATTTTAACTTACACACCCAATGAAAGTATGATTTCTAATACCTCAATTAATAATCTTTTAAGTCTTAAATATAAGATTCAAAGTTTAGATTGGGTCCATAGCGTAATTACCCTTTTAGATATTCCATTATTAAATAGCTCTGACTTGCCTTTACAAGAAAGACTTACAAATTTTAAAACTCTCAAAGATGATGATGTCGATAGAGATAGAGGGTTTAATGAAATTCTTAATAGTCCAGTTTTTAGAAACTTTGTAATCAGTGAAGATGCTAAAACAAGCGGTATTATTGTTAATATTAAAAAACAGAAAGAACTTGAGGATATTAATAAGAAGACAAAAGAAGAAAAAGAATCATACAAAGATTTTATTAAAAAACAAAATCATCAAAACATAATTGAAATTAGGAATGTTATTGAAAGCTATGAAGATATTGGAAAAATACACTTAGGAGGGATTCCAATGATTGCTGATGACATGATGTCTTTTATAAAAAGTGATATAATAGTTTTTGGTATTGGGGTTCTTTTATTTATAATCGGTACATTATGGTTTGTTTTTAAGAGATTAATTTGGATCATAGTGCCCATTAGTAGTTGTTTTTTTTCAGTAATAATAATGATGGGCGTATTAGGTATATTGGGCTGGAAGGTAACCGTCATCTCCTCAAACTTTATTGCTTTAATGTTAATTTTAACAATGGCAATGAATATTCATATTAGTACGAGATTTTTACAACTCAAAGAAAATTACCCTAACAAAAATATTGTAGAATTGATTGCTTTAACAACAAGCAAAATGTTTTGGCCAATCTTATATACTGTCTTAACAACTATTATTGCATTTCTTTCACTAATTTTTAGTGAAATAAAACCCATTATTGATTTTGGGTGGATGATGACTTTAGGATTAATAACTTCATTCATTATAACTTTTACACTGCTTCCTACTTTAATAAATTTTGTGCCAAAAGAAAAAATTTCATTAAAAGAAAAAGATAGATCTTTAATCACTTTATTTTTTGCAAGAGTATCAGAAAATAATCAGAAAATAATTTTTATTGTAACTGGAGTGATTATTATATTAAGTCTTATTGGAATAAGTCGACTTGAAGTCGAGAATAGTTTTATAAATTATTTTAGTAAAAAAACTGAAATATACAAGGGAATGAAACTTATTGATGAAAAATTAGGTGGAACAACACCACTAGAAGTTATTTTGAAATTTCCAAAAAAAGAAAAGCAAAAAACAGATGATGAAGATGAATTTGAGGACTGGGGTGATGAAGATAATCAAAATGATGATAAATATTGGTTTACAAAAGACAAAATTGATAGAATTGCAGCTGTACATAACTACCTAGATAGTTTGCCTCAAGTTGGTAAGGTTTTATCGTTTTCATCAATTATTGATGTAGCAACATTACTTAATAATAGTAAGCCATTAGGAACTTTGGAAATGGGAGTTCTATACTCTAAAATCCCAGAAAGTATAAAGACAGAAATAGTTGACCCATACATTTCTATTCAAGATAATGAAGCACGTATAAACTTGAGAATAATAGACTCCCAAGAAAATTTAAGAAGAAATGATTTAATTAATAAAATAAATGATGATTTAAAAAATAAAATTGGTTTAAATCAAAATGAATTTAAACTTGCTGGTGTCTTAATCTTATTTAATAATTTACTTCAAAGTCTTTTTAAATCTCAAATTCTAACCTTAGGTCTTGTAATGGTAGGTATATTTTCAATGTTTTTAATTCTTTTTAAAAATATAAAATTATCTTTAATAGGAGTAGTACCAAACTTTATAGCTGCTTTTTTTATATTAGGAATTATAGGATTACTAGGTATCCCGCTAGATATGATGACAATTACTATAGCAGCTATTACAATCGGAATTGCTGTTGATAACAGTATTCATTACATTTATAGGTTTAAAGAAGAGTTTAATGGCTTAAATGATTATAGCAAAACTCTAATCTTATGTCACTCGACAGTAGGTAAAGCAATTTTAAATACTTCTATTACTATTACTTTTGGTTTTTCAATTTTGGTATTATCCAAGTTTATTCCCACAATTTATTTTGGTATTTTCACTGGGCTCGCAATGTTGTTGGCCATGATATCTGTGTTAACTTTACTTCCTTCATTGATTTTATTGATAAAACCTTTTGGAAAATAATTGAATGTCTGACGTATTGAAAGATTTTTACTCTGCCATATCAATTATTGATTTCATTTTTATTTTGATAACAATATTTTCATTAGTTAAATGTTACCAAAAAGGGTTTGTATTAAGTATTTTATCAATGGCTAAATGGTTATTTGCTTATGTAATAACTTTATTATTATTTCCAAAAATAAAACCTTACCTGGGTGATGTTATTGATAATGAATATGTGCTTGATATTGGACTTGGAGTTACAATATTTGTTATTGTAATTTTTTTAGTATTAATGATTAACAGAGGAATAAGCAAAGCTATAAGATATACAGGAATTGGGAGTTTAGACACTATATTTGGATTCTTTTTTGGATTTATTCGTGCATACATTATCTCTATATGTATTTTCTCTGGTGTGCATATAGTATATAATTATGACAAATGGCCACTAAATTTAAATAAATCATACATCTTTCCATATTTAGAAAAAGGTAGTAATTATTTATTAAAAGAGTTTCCAAATGAAAAAACATATCAAGACTCTAAAGAAAAAATTGAAAAACTATAATCCTAGATTAAGAGAGGAATGTGGTGTTTTTGGTATCAGTAATACCAAAGATGCTTCTGCATTGACAGCTCTTGGGCTTCATGCTCTTCAACACAGGGGTCAAGAAGGTTGTGGTATTGTTACTTTTGATGGTAAACAATATTTTTCTGAAAAAAGATTTGGTTTGGTTGGCGATAATTTTAATAAAGAAAAAGTTCTTAAAAATCTTCAAGGACATTATGCCATCGGGCACAATAGATATAGTACAACTGGAGAAAATACTTTAAGAAATATCCAACCCTTCTTTGCTGATACAAATGCAGGAGGTATAGGTGTAGCTCATAATGGAAATTTAACAAATTCAATTTCTTTGAGAAATAAACTAGTTGAAGATGGTGCGATTTTTTATACTACGTCAGATACTGAGACAATTGTTCAATTAATTGCAAAATCAAAGAGAGTAAAAACAATCGATAAAATTGTTGAAGCAATATTTCAAATTCAAGGAGGTTATGCTTTGGTAATGCTAACTCAAACTTCCTTAATAGGAGTGAGAGACCCGCTTGGTATTAGACCTCTAGTTATAGGAAAATTAAAAAATAGTTATGTATTAGCATCAGAAACATGTGCTCTAGACATAATAGGAGCAAAATTCGTAAGAGAAGTTGAAAATGGAGAAATTGTTTTAATTGAAAATAATGAATTAAAAAGCATCAAACCTTTTCCACCAAAAAAAGAAAGGCCTTGTGTTTTTGAATATATTTATTTTGCTAGGCCTGACAGTATTTTAAATAAAAAAACAGCTTATGAACATCGAAAAAATCTTGGTGCAGAGCTTGCTAAAGAAAACGATATTGATGCTGATATAATTGTACCAGTTCCAGACTCTGGTAATGCAGCAGCTCTGGGTTTTGCGCAACATCTTGGAAAAAATTTTGAATTAGGTCTTATACGGAATCATTATGTGGGAAGAACATTCATTGAGCCAAGTCAAAAGATTAGAAGCTTGGGTGTTAAATTGAAATTAAATGCTAATCAATCTACTATCAAAGATAAAAAAATAATTTTAATAGATGACTCTTTAGTAAGAGGTACTACGTCCTATAAGATAGTAAAAATGCTGTATGACGCTGGGGCTAAGGAGGTACATGTTAAAATTGCTTGTCCAGAAATTAGATATCCTGACTTTTATGGCGTTGACACACCTACTAAAAAAGAACTTCTTGCAGCTAACAAAACTAATGATGAAATATGTGAATATATTGGTGCAAAATCTTTAAAATTTTTATCTCTAAATGGAATGTATAGAGCAATAGGTTTCGAAAAAAGAAATGAAAATTACCCTCAATTGACTGATCATTATTTTACAGGAGATTATCCAGTTAAACCTATTGATGAACTAGGTGACAATAAAGTTACCCAACTTTCATTATTAAGTACTGCATCTAACAATTAAATGAAAGCCATATTGTTTACTTTTAACCTACCAATAAAGTAGTATCTAAGAACTGATGATAACCACAAAAGAACAAATTATTAGATATTTTGAGTCAGGGATTAAAAATTCAAAAGATTTTAAAATAGGAATTGAACACGAAAAATTTTTGTTCAACGGTCAAAGTAATAAAAGAATAGACTATATAAAGATAAAAGAAATGTTCTCTGCTTTACTAGAGTTTGGTTGGAACCCAACTTTAGAAAAGGGGAATATTGTTGGTCTAAATAAAGGCGGTAAAAATATAACTCTTGAACCTGGAAACCAAATAGAATTATCAGGTGACAAACTAAATAATATTCATGAGGCGTGTGCAGAGTCACAAGATTATTTATTTGAATTAAAGCAAGTAACTAAAAAATTAGATATTAAAATTGTTAGTGCGGGATTTGATCCTATTTCAAAACTAAATGAAATACCTAATAACCCAAAACAGCGATATGAATTAATGACTAAAGACATGCCTTTAGGAGGTGAATTGAGTCTGGACATGATGTATCGAACCTGTGGAACTCAACTAAATATTGATTATAATTCTGAAAAAGATTTTGTTAAAAAATTTAAAATTGTAAATTCAATTGTACCTATATCAATTGCTTTATTTGCTAACTCATCAATAGTAGAAAAAAAAAATAGTAATTATTTATCTTACCGATCAAAAGTTTGGCAAAATACCTCTAGAGGTGGTTTACCAAAATTGTTTTTTGAAGAATTAAATTTTGAAATGTATGCAGAATTTATCATAAATTTTCCACTTTTATTTATTCAGGATAATGGAAATTATATTTCTGGAAGAAAATACATTTTTAGAGATTTCATGGAAGGAAAAGTTAGTGAAATAAATAATAGATTACCCTCAGAAAAAGATTTAGATACCCATTTGAGTACAATCTTCACAGAAAATAGATTAAAAAAATATATAGAGCTCAGATCTATGGATACCTGTGGATGGGATTGTTTGTGTGCTGGTCCTGCTTTTAATATAGGAATGCTATACGGGAATCTCGATGAAGTTTATGAATTAATTTCTAGTTGGAGTAAAGAAAAAATAATTAATGCTTACTTTGAGGCTCCTCAAAAAGGATTCAATACTCAATTGATGGGTAAAGATCTACTTTACTGGGCGTCAACTTTATTAGATTTATCTAGAAAGGGACTAGAGAATAGAGATGTCTTTAATAAAAATGATAAAAATGAAACTTTATTTTTAAGTCATTTACAAAAATTAATTGATAACAAAAAAACAAATGCGGATTATATGGTTAGTAAATTTTCCAAAAACGAAGATTTAAATGAATTATATGATAAATAAAATCATAGCTATACAAGGAAACCATCCTTCTACACTAAATCCAAAAACTGATACTAGTATTTTTCTTGCAAAAGAAGCTCAAGTTAAAAAATATAAAATTTTTTATTATGACCCTAAAGATTTATCACTGATTAACTCTAAAGTGATAGCTTCAGGATTTTTTATTGAGTTTAATTACACAAAAAAGAAATTTTTTAAGGTACTTAAGAAACAAAAATTAGATCTTATCAAATGTAAATTTATTTTGATTCGACAAGACCCTCCTTTTAATATGGAATATGTTTCAACGACTTACATTCTAGATAATATCAAAACTAAGGTTAAAATTGTTAATAACCCAACATCAATCAGAAATGTATCTGAAAAACTTTATTCTGCAAAATATCAGAAATTTATGCCTAAAACTCTATTTTCCCAAAATATAGATGAAATAAAGAAATTTTTTAAAAAAAACAAAAAAGTAATTTTAAAACCTGTTAACAGTTTTAGTGGTAATAATATCCACTTACTAACTAAATTTAATCTTCAGTTAATAAAAAAATTTATCAAAAAGCATAATCACATAATGTGTCAAAAATTTTTACCAAAAATAAACAAAGGTGATAAAAGAATTTTTATAATTAATGGTAAAATTACTGGTGCAATTTCAAGAGTTCCTAAAAAAGGATCATTTCTTAGTAATATGAGTAAAGGTGCCAAACCAATGTTTGTTGAATTAACTAAAATTGAACAAAAAATATCTAAAATTGTTGCTAAAGACTTAAAAAATGACAAAATTTTTTTTGCAGGAATTGATTTTATTGATCAAAAACTTAGTGGTGACATCAACGTAACATCGCCTACTGGGTTAAAAACTCTATACGATTTAACAAATATAAATCATGCAAAAACTTTTTGGAAAGAATTAAAAGCATGAAAAATTTAACTGATCAACAAAAAGGCTCTTTGTTAGCCTTTGTTGCAGTTATGTTTATAACGCCTGATTCTTTGTTTATAAGACTTTCAAATGTTGATACTTGGGGTTTAGTTTTTTATAGAGGGATAATTCCATTTTTAACTGTTTTTTTAGGAATGCTTATTATTTATAAATTAAGTTTTTTTAAAATTTTATTTTTGAGTGGGTATCAAGGTCTTATCTACATAGGTACATTTAGTGTTACAAATATAACTTTTGTAGTTTCAATTCAAAATACCAATGTAGCAAACACACTTGTAATGATAGCTACTGCTCCCATGCTTTCAGCTATACTTGGTGCAATTTTTTTAAAAGAACCACCTGATCGAAAGACATTGATATCAATAATTGTTACTTTTCTAGCAATAATTTACATTTTTTTTGACTCAGTTAAATTAGGTAATTTTTATGGGGACATACTAGGATTTATAACTGCAATAGGTTTAGCTGTGGGAGCTGTGACTATTCGTTCTGCAAGATCCAGGAATTTAGTACCTGCTGCAGTTGTTGGTAAATTATTGGTTGCCACATTTGCGTTATTTTTTATTGAGAGCTTTGTGCTTGAAAATAAAGACTTAATTATTGTTCCTTTGATGTGTATTCTTTGTGTTGCAATACCTTTTGTGTTAGTAACTATTGCTCCTAGGTTTATACCAGCCGCAGAGGTTAACTTATTTTTTTTATTGGAAACTATTATTGGACCTATCTGGGTATGGCTCATTATCAAAGAGCAACCAAGTATTGAAACATTGCAGGGTGGAATGGTTATAATTGCTACGATTGCAATTCATTCCTTTTTGAAGCTTAAAAATTCTTAAACTTGTCACAATTAAGACTTGATTTAATAATAAATCGCAAATAGTTACGGCTGATTTATGAATAAAGTTTTAAAAAATTCTTGGGCACTTTTTTTAGGTATGGGATGTCTTATGATGGCTTATGGTTTTCAAGGTTCCCTTCTTGGTGTAAGAGCTGTTCAAGAAGAATTCAGTTTAACTGCAACTGGGTTTATGATGTCAGGATATTTTGTTGGATATTTTATAGGTGCAGCAACAATTCCAAATATAATTTCTAGAGTTGGTCACATCAGAGTTTTTGCAGCTTTTGCATCTTTAGCATCATTAGTAATACTAGTTCATTCTATTTTAATTAATCCATTCATATGGTTTTTGCTTAGGGTGTTAACTGGAATAAGTATGGTTTGTATTTACACTGTTGCTGAAAGTTGGCTTAACGATAGGTCAAGCAATAAAAATAGGGGAAGTGTCCTGTCAATATATATGGTGATACTTTATGGTGCCATGGGCATTGGTATGTTTTTATTAAATTTTAGTAGCCCTCAAAATTTCCAACCATTTATTTTAGTTTCAGTTATCACTTCTGTTGCTCTCATTCCAATTTTATTAACTAAAAAAAAACCACCTACGTTCAAAAAAATTAAGGCAATGACATTAAATGAGCTTTATGAAGCTTCTCCATTTGGAATGGTGAGTTCTTTTTTTTATGGAACTATTCAAGCAGCTTTATTTACTTTGCTAGCAGTTTATGCAACATCAATGAACTTTACTATATTTGAAATATCAATCGTAACTTTTCTTTTAGCAGTTTCAGGAGCAATTTCTCAATTTCCTGTTGGAAAAATTTCTGATATGTATGATAGAAGAAAAGTAATAGTTATTTCTACTTTTGGTGCTGCAGTATTTTCTATTTTAACAATCATAGTTTCAAGACAAATGTACTTACCAGATGGTCTAGCAACAAACAAAACTTGGTTTTATATTTTTTTAGTTCTTTTTTCTTTTTGTAGCTTACCAATGTTTTCATTAATTTTAGCACATACAAATGACTATATATCAAAAGAAAAATTTGTTGCAGCTGGAGCAGGTCTTCAATTTGTTTTTGGACTTGGTGCAATGAGCGGTCCGTTTTTATGTTCAGTTTTTATGGACTTAGTTGGATCTAATGGTTTTTTTATTTTTTTATTTTTCTTTCATTCTGTAATTGGAATTTTTGGTATTTATAGAATGAGAATACGACAATCAGTAGATAATCCAGACTCTCAATTTGTTGCTATGCCTCAGACCATAACACCAGCAGGTATTGGGCTAAACCCTACAACTGAACCAATAGAAGAACCAATTAAAGAAACAGATAAAATAATTTAATTTATTTTTTCTATATAATCAGACATTTTAGATAAGACTTGTTTTTTATTAAGTTTGTCTGTTCTAATTAAGATTGCATCTTTAACTTTTATTAATGGACTATTTTTTCTTTTTTTATCCATTTGAGTCCTTTTACTGAGTGATTTTTTAACATCTTTAAAAGGAACTTTTTTTTTAATGTCTAGCCATCTTCTATAACTTGCAATATTAAGATTGCATTTAAAATAAAATGCTAAATCATATTTGGGATCTTTAGTTAAAATTTTACTTGCAATATCTCTTCCCTCAACACAAATTCTTTTATTGCTTTTAATAATTTTTTTTTGAAATTTGTTGACTATTTCTCTTATTTTTTTGTTTTTTGCTAAAAAAGGTACGTTATTACTTATTTCTTCAGAATGTAAATTCTGTTTGGAAATAGTTTTGTAGGAAACATTATTAAATTTTTTTTTTAAAAAAGTAATTAAGTTTTTTGGCTTATGTTTAATTTGTAGCTTACTTCCATATCTATATAAAAGGCCTGAATTAACTAATAATAATTTATACTTTTTTGAAATAAGCTTAGCTGCAGTACTTTTTCCACTGGCTGACTCTCCGTCACATGCAATTATTAATTTGTTTAAATTTTTCACATAGTTTTAATAATATTTTGAATGAATGAATGCAAAAAAATTATCAATAAATAATTAGATTTTCACCTAAATAATCGCTCTCAGGTTGAAACCCAGAATAACCAGTTAAACAAAAATTTTTTAATTGTTTGTATTGAATGAGGCTAATTAATTTGTTCAAATAGTTTTTATAAAAAATGCCAAAGATAAAAAATATTAAACTAAAAGCTAAGAAAAATAGCTCACGAAAAAATAAAGGTTTAGCTAATATAGCTACAATTACTACTAAATCTCTTAGTAATGCTTTTATAAATTTCAAAAAAAACCAAGAAATTAAGAAAATAAAAGAAATCAAATTGAAGAAACTTCAAGAAAATAACGACCTTATTAAACAAAAAAAAGAATTAAAAATTTGGGAAGAAAAATTAAAAAAAGAAGATAATAAATTGAGATTAAAAGAAGATGATATAAGAATAAGAGAGAAAGAATTGAATTCTGTTGAAGATCAACAAAAAATTGAAAATGAAAGATTATCTAAAAAAGATGAAAACTTAATATTAATAACTAATGATTTGAGAACTAAAGAGAAAGATTTAAAATTAAAAGAAGAAGCGCAAAATAGAAAAGATATAGATTTAAAAGTTAGAGAAGAGGAACAAAAAAATCTAGAATTAAAAGAAAAAAGAAAAAAAGATAGATTATTAAAATTAATTAAAGAAGAAGAGGAAAAACAAAGACAATTAGAAAATATTAAAATTAAAGAATGGGAAGAAAAATTTGATAGAGAACAAAAAACTCAAGAACACAAAGAAAATTTAAGAGAGCACCGATTAAGACAAAAGGAATTGGAAAAAATAAGATCTTTTGAAGAAAAAGATAAGCCCCTTGAAACTAATTTTTCCTCTACTTTAGATAAATTTACTATAGATAAAACAAAAGAAAATTAGATTTAATATCTAGAAGTAGATGAATAAAGAAAACGCAAGTAAACTGTGGAAAATTATTCAGGAAGCTGGCGATTATTTGGCTGGACAATTACCTGATCATCCTAACCATCCAAAAGGTCGTAATGCATATGCACATGTTGCTTTATGTGTAAAAGAAAAGTTTAAAGCGAGTTATAAAGACATTCTAGACGAAAAATTTGATGAAGTTGTAAATTTTATTGAATATTTAAAACAAAACCCCAGTTAAATTATTGTTTAGGAAAGTAATCTTTTAATTCACCTTCTCTATAAACATCTGCTGTACAACAGTGAAGTCCACCTCCGAACGCATATGCATCTCTCAATTCAACTGGTATGACTTCCATTCCAAGTTTATCTAATTGTTCAGCTTGATATTTTTCACTTTTTTCTACACAAACTGTTTTTGGATCTAAAACTAAAACATTCATTGATAACCATACTGATGAATAACAAAGTGGAGGAGGTTCGTTATGAGCTGGTTGAGCTGCATCGATTATTTCCCATCCATTTTTTTCAAATAATTTTCTTTGTTCTTTAGGAAGCTTCCTTTGAGGATTGTTGATAATT
>Ga0209425_10000550_pt1 | contig 45770 bp, 41 predicted proteins | sample COG_05_FD_184749 | JGI IMG/M metagenome (GOLD analysis project Ga0209425, IMG submission 184749) | Pelagic Microbial community sample from North Sea - COGITO 998_met_05 (SPAdes) (version 2) | ecosystem: Environmental > Aquatic > Marine > Neritic zone/Coastal water | place: Helgoland, sampling...
TAATAATTTTTTTTGGCTGTTTAGGTAAAGTCATAGCTTCACGATAACCAATAACTTTTTTTCCGTCTTGAGGAAGAGAAGGTAGTTCACGAGAGCGAGCCCCAGTAGCTATAATTATGTTAGAAGCACTGTATTCTTGTGTTTTATCATTTTGAGTTACACTTACCTTTTTACCTGAAAGAATTTTACCATGCCCTTTCAGGACATCAATTTCATTTTTTTTCATTAAAAACTGAACCCCTTTACTCATGCCAGCGGCTACATTACGACTTCGGTTTACAACTGCATCAAAATCCTTATCATATTCCTTAACACTTAAGCCATAATCTCCCGCATGCTTCAGATATTCAAAAACTTGCGCGGATTTTAAGAGCGCTTTTGTGGGTATACATCCCCAATTTAAACAAACACCACCTAAACTTTCTTTTTCTACGATGGCAGTTTTAAATCCAAGTTGAGAGGCACGAATAGCTGTTACGTAACCTCCAGGGCCACTTCCAACTACAATAATGTCATATGAACTCATGAAGTATAATTTAAATTTATTGCAAATTTACAAAACTGATAACAATTTCAAGACTTATTTCTTCTCCTTTGAGAAATCAATACTGGCAGCATTTACGCAATACCTTTCTCCTGTTAATGTCGGGCCATCATTAAATAAATGTCCTTGATGTCCACCACAATTAGCGCAAACTATTTCTGTACGTAACATCCCATGGCTATTATCTTTTATATATTCTATAGCGTTAGGAAGTGCCGCATCAAAAGAAGGCCAACCACAGCTACTGTTAAATTTTGAACCAGAAGTATATAAAGTATTCCCACAGCCTTTGCAGGTATATATTCCAGTTTCATAGTGATCATTGAAAATACCAGTAAATGGAACTTCAGTTCCCTTCTCTCTTAATATCTTAAATTCATCACTACTCAATTCTTTCTTCCATTCAGTGTCTGTTTTTGAAATTTTATAAACCTTATTTTTCATCTTTAGGAATAAAAGTTAGGGCAGCAGAATTAATACAATGACGTTGTCCAGTTGTTTTTTTTGGACCGTCGTTAAACATGTGTCCTAAATGACTTCCACATCTGTTACATTTTAGTTCTGATCTTGGGTAGCCAATTTTATAGTCCACATCATATTCTAAGTTTTCTTCAATTCCTCGATCAAATGATGGCCATCCAGATTTTGAATCATATTTAAATTGCGATTCGTACAGTGGTGCTTTACAGCCTCCGCAAAGATAAGTTCCTTCTCGTTTATTATCATTTAGTGGTCCTGTATAAGGTCGTTCTGTAGCTGCGTGTCTTAAAACGTCATATGCTAAAGCGGATAAGCTTGATTTCCATTCTGTATCTGTTTTAATGATTTCGTATATTTTTTTTTGAGCTTTCTTATCTTGAGAATTTCCTTGGCAAGAAACTAATAATGCAATGACTAGTAGTAAAAGGTATTTTTTCATCTTTCTCAATTTTAATCAAAATTAGTGATCTTTTTTATAAAACATAATGATATAATAATTTAGTAGAATACAAATATGAGTTTAATTAGTGAACGGAGTCTTAATTATAAATCAATCAAGAATAAGTTTATCATATCTTTCAATTTTTATTAATTTCGATTATTAAAGATTATTAAAGATTATTAAAGATTATTTATGTTTGCATTAAAAACTCCTTTAAAAAAAGGGAGTAGAAAATTAATAAATGCTTGGGCTTTTTATGATTGGGCCAATTCGGTTTATCCATTGGTCGTTTCATCAGCAATTTTCCCTGTATACTACGGATCTTTATTTTCTGACAATAATATAATTTCTTTTTTTCAATATGAAATAAAGAATACAGCCATGATCAGTTTTGTAACTGCGGTGGCCTTTTTAATTGTTGCTGTTATTTCTCCTTTACTTTCTGGGATTGCAGACTATATTGGAAATAAGAAACGCTTCATGAAAATCTTCGTATACCTCGGATCCATCTCGTGTATTGGACTTTATTTTTTTGAATTAGATTCTATTTATTTGGGATTTTTCATATACTTTTTGGGCTTAATAGGTTACTGGTCCAGTTTAGTTTTTTACAACTCCTATCTTCCTGACATTGCTTTTAAATACGAACAAGACCGTGTAAGTGCTCTTGGTTTTTCGGTCGGCTATGTGGGGAGTGTTCTTTTATTGTTGTCTAATTTAGCTATGGTTATGAAGCCCGGTATTTTTGGGATTTCTGGAACTGAAAGTGAAGCTGCAATGATAGCGATGCGTTATTCATTTGTTTCTGCCGGGGTTTGGTGGCTTATTTTTAGTCAAATCTCATTTTATTATTTACCTAGGGGAAACAGAGAGGTAAAAGTCACCAAAGATATTTTTTGGAATGGTTACAGAGAGTTGAAGAGTGTTTGGAAATTACTCGAGCACAATACAAGTATTAAACGATTTTTACCTGCATTTTTCATTTATAGCATGGCTCTTCAGACTGTTCTTTTAGTGGCGGCTTATTTTGGGGAAGAAGAAATTGATTGGGGAAGTGCTGGAGCCAAAACTACAGGACTTATTGCTAGTATTCTTTTAATCCAACTTGTGGCTATTATAGGTGCTATCCTTACGGCAAAAGCCTCTAAACATTTTGGAAACTTGAAGGTCTTAATTGTTATTAATCTTATTTGGGCAGGCCTATGTTTTTATGCATATCATATTCATACACCTATTGAGTTTTATACTGTTGCTGGAATGGTAGGAATGGTGATGGGTGGGCTTCAAGCTCTTTCACGTTCAACCTATTCTAAACTGATTCCAAAAACAGAAGACACCACATCTTTTTTTAGTTTTTATGGTGTAACAGAAAAAATAGGAATTATTGTTGGAATGTCCCTATTCGGTGTTATTGATCAAATTACAGGTAGCATGCGAAATGCTATTTTAGTCTTCATGATCTTTTTTATAGCAGGAGCCCTCATGCTCTTTCGTGTTCCACAAAAAATTTTAAGTTAGTCCCTTACAGTAATATCCAGATCATATAACTTTTCTCATTTGTTTACTAGGATTACTTTTAAAAAAACATTTCCAGATCCTGTAATACAAAATTCTATTGAACCTTTAGTAAAGTTCTATTTGTGCTTTATTATTTTTTTACAAGATTCAATAAGAGTATTAATTGATTGTTTTTTGTAATTCAAAATATTTGGTTATTTCAATACGAGAAACTTTTTTTTAATTTGTTACACTTTCTGTTAAGATAGTTTGATGGCATAACTATTGCCATTATATACTATATGTTATTGTAAAAGAAGTTTTTCATTATAGGTGTAATAAACAATACTCTTACCTTTCTTTAGTAGTGACATAATGACCTAAAAAATACAAAATGGCGAAATCCTTTTTTAATGCAGTTGACAACTTGTCACTGCAAGATATAGAATCTGAAGCAGATTTAATACCTCTAATGTCCTCAGAAGACGAAGAGGCAATTGCAAATGAATCTCTGCCAGACTCAGTTCCCATTCTACCACTTAGAAATACCGTTCTTTTTCCTGGGGTGGTTATTCCTATTACAGCAGGTAGAGATAAATCCATACAGCTTATAAAAGAAGCTAATAAAGCAGATAAAACAATTGGTGTTGTAGCTCAAAAAAATAGTGCTGAGGAAGATCCGGGAGCTAAAGATGTTCATGAACTAGGAACGGTAGCACAAATTTTAAGGGTATTGAAAATGCCTGATGGAAATACTACGATTATTATTCAGGGTAAAAAGCGCTTTAAAATTAAGAGTATTCTTGAGGAACAACCATACTTGAGAGCTTCAATTGAGGGTGTAGAAGATCATATTCCCACAAAGACAGACAAGGAGTTTATTGCCACTATTGATTCAATAAAAGATTTAGCGCTTCAGATAATTCAAGAAAACCCAAATATTCCTTCTGAGGCTTCTTTTGCCATAAAGAATATTCAGACTCCTTCATTTTTGATCAATTTTGTATCCTCCAATATGAATGTAAATGTGAAGGAGAAACAAAAAATTCTTGCGGAAGTTAGTCTTCATAAGCGTGCATTAATGTGTTTAAAACATATGAATGAAGAGTATCAAAAGTTGGCTTTAAAAAACGACATACAATCTCGTGTTCGAACCGAGATGGATTCGCAGCAGCGAGAATATTTTCTTAACCAGCAAATGAAGACAATTCAGGAAGAGCTTGGGGGTGTATCCTATGAAGAAGAGGTAGAGGAAATGAAAGCCCGTGCTGCTTTAAAGCTATGGTCAAAAGAGGTCAGTAAACATTTTGATAAAGAGTTGATGAAAATGCAACGTATGAATCCTCAGGTCGCTGAGTATTCTATTCAAAGAAATTATTTAGATTTATTTCTAGACCTTCCCTGGAATGAGTTTTCGGCAGATAATTTTGATTTAAAACGAGCACAAAAAATACTAGATCGAGATCATTTTGGATTAGAAGAAGTTAAAAAACGTATAATAGAGCATTTGGCAGTTTTGAAGCTACGAAATGATATGAAATCTCCCATACTTTGTCTATATGGACCTCCAGGAGTTGGGAAAACCTCTTTAGGGAAGTCAATAGCAGAAGCCTTAGGGCGAGAATATGTTCGTATTTCTTTAGGAGGAATGCGTGATGAAGCTGAGATTCGTGGTCATCGAAAAACATATATTGGTGCATTACCTGGTCGTATTATACAATGTTTAAAAAAGGCAGGTACCTCAAATCCTGTTTTTGTATTGGATGAAATTGACAAACTGTCAACTGGTGCTCAGGGTGATCCAGCATCGGCATTATTAGAAGTACTCGATCCTGAACAAAACGAGACGTTTTATGATAATTTTTTAGAATTAGGATTTGATCTTTCTAAGGTATTATTTGTAGCAACCGCGAATAGTTTAAGTCCAATTCATCCAGCGCTTCGTGATAGAATGGAAATCATCAATGTTAGTGGATATACACTTGAAGAGAAGTCAGGAATTGCACATAAATTTTTATTACCAAAGCAATTAAAAGAACATGGGATAAAACCTGCACAACTTAAATTAAAAAAATCAGTACTTGATAAAATAGTTGAAAGTTATACTAGGGAATCTGGAGTTAGAGGTTTGGAAAAACAAGTAGCAAAAACCGTTAGATATGCTGCTAAATCTATTGCAATGGAAGAAGATTATAAAATTAATCCTGATTTAGCAGATTTAACTACTATTTTAGGTCCTGCCAAAGTACATAGAGATTTGTATGAAAACAATCATGTAGCAGGAGTAGTTACTGGTTTAGCATGGACTTCTGTGGGTGGCGACATTCTCTTTATAGAATCTGCTATTTCTCCCGGGAAAGGTAACTTGAGTATTACAGGGAATCTTGGAAAGATTATGAAAGAGTCAGCCACTATTGCTATGGAATATATTAAGGCTAACGCAGATTATTTAGGTCTCTCTAGTTTTAAATTCGATGTTTATAATATCCATATTCATGTCCCTGAGGGTGCAACACCTAAAGATGGTCCTAGTGCGGGAATCACAATGTTAACTTCATTAGTATCTTTATTTACCCAAAAGCGAGTAAAGAAACACCTTGCAATGACCGGAGAAATCACTTTGCGTGGAAAGGTTTTGCCCGTTGGAGGAATCAAAGAGAAAATATTAGCTGCTAAAAGATCTAAAATCAAAGAAATCATTCTTTGTGAAGACAACCGTAAGGATATAGAGGAAATTAATATTACTTACATAAAGGGTATGACCTTTCATTATGTTAGAGAAATGAGCGAAGTTTTAACTCATGCAATTACTACTCAAAAAGTATTGCATGCAAAAAACCTACTTTCTTCTCAATAGAATGCTAGGTTCCTTGTATTTTTAAAAAATGAAAAAAATTATTGTTGCCATAGATGGTTATGCGGGAACTGGAAAAAGTACCCAAGCCAAAAGTTTAGCAAAATACTTTGGATGTGTTCATGTAGATTCGGGAGCTATGTATCGCGCAGTTACTTATTTTGGTCAACAGCAAACAACAGACGGTAGTATCGATATTAAGTTATTAATTGATTCTTTACCTCAAATCTCGATTGATTTTGAACTCACTAAAAATGGTCAGCAAACTTTTTTAAATGATGAGAATATTACAGATTTAATTCGTCAATCTAAGGTAAATGATAAAGTGAGTGATGTTGCTAGTATTCATGAAATAAGATCATTTTTAGTTGATATACAAAAGGAAATGGGAAGCTCAAAGGGGGTTATTATGGATGGCCGTGATATTGGGACAATAGTTTTTCCAGAAGCTGATTATAAGTTTTTTCTAACAGCTTCACCGAAAATAAGAGCCCAACGGCGTTATGAGGAACAACAAAAAAAAGGAATTATCGAAACTTTAGAGGAAGTGCTAGCTAATATTACAGCTCGTGATCATCAAGATTCAACACGAATAGTTACGCCTTTGAAAAAAGCAAAGGATGCTATAGAGATTGATGTAAGTTACATGAGTATTGATGATGTGTTTAATGTAATGATTGAGAACATTGTAGAGTCTTAAATATAAATAACATTCTTTATTATTTCAATAATTTGTAAGTCATTACATTTTTAATAAAAAATAGGTAAAAATCTTGTTTTTCAATAGATTAAGAATATATTTGCTCGCTTTTAATTGTTTGGAAAAACCAAAAGCAATAAATTTTTATAAACAACTTCTATAAATCGCAATTAAGGTTTTCCCGATTATAGAATACAAAACTTCCTCGGAAATGGCCAAAAAACCTACCGAAAAAGCTACAGAAAAAAGTCCTGTAACTTCAGTTGTTGCTAAAAAAGCTACTGCTAAAAAAGCACCCACTAAAAAAACCGCTGCTACAAAAGCACCCACTAAAAAAACCGCTGCTACAAAAGCACCCGCTAAAAAAACCACTGCTACAAAAGCACCCGCTAAAAAAACTATTAAAGCAAAAATTGAAAAGAAAGAAACCGTTAAGGTTAAGGTTGAAGCTACTCCAGTTGAAGCTATTTCTGTTGAAACGACACATGATGTTGCTGTAGTAGAAGAAGTAAAAGCTTCTAAAGAAGAGAATAAAGTTGCACAAGCAGAATTTCTTGACACTTTTAACTGGCACAACTATCAAGAAGGAATCGACGTAATTGAAGATAAACAACTTGATGCATTTGAAAAACTTGTTAAAGAAAATTTTGTTGATACATCAGATGATGATGTAATTGAAGGGGAAGTTGTCTATATGACTGAGCGTGAAGCTATAATTGATATTAATGCAAAGTCAGAAGGCGTTATTTCTTTAAATGAATTTCGTTACAATCCAGACTTAAAAGTTGGGGACAAAGTTGAGGTAATTGTTGATATGCGTGAAGATCGCTCAGGTCAATTGGTTTTATCTCACAGAAAAGCAAGAGTAATTAAAGCGTGGGGTCGTGTTAATCACGCTCATGACAAAGATGAAATAGTTAGTGGCTTTGTTAAGTGCAGAACAAAAGGAGGAATGATAGTAGATGTATTTGGTATTGAAGCATTCTTACCGGGCTCTCAAATTGATGTAAAACCAATTCGAGATTACGATCAATATGTAAACAAAACAATGGAGTTTAAAGTTGTTAAAATTAATCATGAGTTTAAAAACGTTGTTGTTTCTCACAAAGCATTAATTGAAGCTGACATTGAAGAACAGAAAAAAGAAATTATTGGCCAATTAGAAAAAGGGCAAGTATTAGAAGGAACTGTAAAAAACATCACTTCATACGGAGTGTTTATTGATCTCGGTGGCGTTGACGGATTAATCCACATTACAGATCTTTCTTGGAGCCGAATCAATCACCCAAGTGAAATCTTAGAATTAGATCAAAAATTAAATGTAGTAATACTTGATTTTGATGATAACAAATCACGTATTCAATTAGGCCTTAAGCAATTAAGTGAGCATCCATGGGAAAAACTACCAGAAACACTTAAACAAGGTGAAAAAGTTAAAGGTAAAGTAGTCGTTATTGCTGATTATGGAGCATTTGTTGAAATTGAAGAAGGTGTTGAAGGATTAGTTCACGTTTCTGAAATGTCTTGGTCTACACACTTGCGTTCTGCTCAGGACTTTGTTAAAGTTGGAGATCAAATAGAGGCAGTTATTTTAACAATTGACCGTGAGTCAAGAAAAATGTCACTAGGAATCAAGCAGATTACGCCAGATCCATGGACAGACATTACTTCTAAATATCCTATTGGTTCTAAGCATTCAGGACTGGTAAGAAACTTTACTAATTTTGGCGTATTTATTGAGCTTGAGGAAGGTATTGATGGATTGGTTTATATCTCTGACTTGTCTTGGACAAAGAAAGTGAAGCATCCATCTGAGGTTCTAGCTTTAGGAGATAAAATTGATGTAATTGTATTAGAATTGGATGTTGATGGACGTAAATTAAGTTTGGGACATAAGCAAACTAAAGACAATCCATGGGATATATACGAGAAAGAATTTGCACTAGATACCCAGCACACAGCCTCTATAACAGAAATTGTAGATAAAGGAGCAACAATTCATTTTAATGATGATATTATTGCCTTTGTACCTTCTCGTCATTTAGAGAAAGAAGATGGATCAAAAATCGGAAAAGGAGAAGAAGTTACTTTTAAAATCATTGAATTTAATAAAGAGTTTAAAAGAGTTGTAGCTTCTCATACGGTTTTATTTAAAGAGCAAGAAATGAAAAACGTGAAGCGAGCAACTAAAAAAATTGCTGCTTCAAACTCTGATAAAGCGACTCTTGGAGATTTAGATGCTCTAGCTAGCTTAAAAGAGAAAATGGATAATGACAAATAATCATTATAAATTTTATTATTTTAAAAAGCCCTCCATTAGGAGGGTTTTTTTTATACTATATAAAACAATACTTTTGTAAAATAAATGATGACACCCAAAATTCTTCTTAGCGAGAAAAAAGTAAATATTATGCTAAATCGATTGTGTTGTCAATTAATTGAACGCCATGGTGATTTTAAAAATACCGTTCTGGTAGGCCTTCAGCCTAGAGGCGTTAATTTATTAGATCAACTTATTATTCTTTTAAAAAATTCGGGAATTCAAAATTTACATACGGGTAAATTAGACACAACTTTCTTTAGAGACGATTTCAGAAGAAACGAACGTACACTTAATGCAAAGCCAACTGAAATGGAAGTTAGTGTTGAATCTAAAGATGTGGTTCTTATTGATGATGTTTTATATACCGGAAGAAGTATTCGCTCTGCACTTACTGCTATTGACAGTTATGGAAGACCCAATTCAATTGAGTTATTAGTTTTGGTAGATCGAAGATTCAGTAGGCATTTACCTATACAACCTGATTATTTAGGCGCACAAATAGATGCTTTACAAGGTGATAAGGTAAAGGTAGTTTGGTCTAATTCACCTTCAGAAAATATTGTTTATCTAGAAAAAAATAACGAATGAAAACCTTAAGTGTTTCAAATCTTCTTGGCATAAAGTACCTCAATGAGGAAGATTTACACTTAATTTTTGAAACAGCGATCCATTTCAAAGAGGTTATTAATCGTCCGATTAAAAAGGTGCCTAGTCTTCGTGATATTACTATAGCAAACTTGTTTTTTGAAAATAGTACGCGAACAAAACTGTCTTTTGAATTGGCAGAAAAAAGACTTAGTGCCGATACACTTAATTTTTCAGCTAATCAATCTTCGTTAACTAAAGGAGAAACATTAGTAGATACGGTCAATAATATTCTGGCAATGAAAATTGATATGGTTGTTTTACGGCATCCAAATCCAGGAGCGGCTCACTTTTTATCTAAACAAGTAAATTCATGTATCATTAATGCTGGAGACGGAACTCATGAACATCCCACGCAAGCCTTATTGGATGCTTTTTCACTACGCGAAAAGTTTGGAGATTTATCTGGTAAGCGAATTGCAATTGTTGGAGACATTTTACACTCTAGGGTAGCTTTATCTAATATATATGCCCTTAAAATGTTAGGGGCTGAAGTGCGATTGTGTGCTCCAAAATCATTACTTCCAAAACATATTGAAGCTCTTGGGGTTAGTGTTTCTTCTGATTTGATGCAGGTTCTCAATTGGTGTGATGCAGCAAATATTTTAAGAGTTCAAAATGAACGTATGGAATTAAGTTATTTTCCAACCACAAGAGAATATAGTCAAGCATTTGGATTAACTCTTGAGCGCTTAAACCAGTTGCGCAAAGAAATTGTAATACTTCACCCAGGACCTATAAATAGAGGTGTTGAAATTACCAGTGAAGTAGCTGACTCATCACATGCCATAATTCTTGATCAAGTTGAGAATGGTGTGGCTGTTAGAATGGCTGTAATTTATTTACTAGCATCTAAATTAAATATACCTATTACATGATCAACTGGGAAGAAAATCAGATTGTATTTTGTAGGTCAACCGATTTTTTAAAAGAAGAAAAAAATCTTTTAATTCAGCTAAAAGAAAAAAGTGGAAAGGATCTAATTATAGACTGTTCTTTAAATATTTTACCATTAAAAAGCATAAAATTTATAGAAACATTTCAAAGAAATTCTAACTATTGTTTTGTTATTATTATCCCTTTAGGCATGAAACATTCTTATCCTTCTGAATGGGTAGTCGTGCCGACTAAAAAAGAAGCCTTAGATTTTATTGTTTATGAACAAATGCAGCGTGATTTAGGAATATAATATGATGAAATTAACAATTTTAGGGTGTCATTCTGCAACACCAAGAGAAAATAAACATACTACATCTCAGTTATTGGAAGTAAAAGGACACCTTTTCTTAATTGATTGTGGAGAAGGAACTCAAATTCAATTAAGAAAAACTAAAGTTAAGTTTTCACGCATTCAACATATTTTTATTTCACACTTGCACGGAGATCATTTTTACGGTTTAATTGGATTGATTAGTACCTTTAGGCTATTGGGAAGAACATCACCTCTCACTATATATGGCCCTGTTGGTATTAAAGAAATCATTACACTTCAGTTAAAATATGCAAAATCGTGGACTAATTACCCACTTCATTTTCATGAATTAACTTTGAAAACTAGTGAAGTCATTTTTGAAGATGAATCTATTCGAATTCAAACCTTACCTCTTGATCACAGAGTTTATACTAATGGTTTTTTATTTTCAACAGTCTCTACAAAAAGAAAGATTAATGTAAATAAGTTGACTACTTTTAATTTGAAACCTTTTCAATTTCAACAATTACAAAATGGAGAATCTATTAACTTAGATGACGGAAGAGTATTGGAAAATGAAGTTTATACTATTGATCCAGAGAGACCAAAAAAATATGCTTATTGTAGTGATACTGCTTATTTTGAACCCTTAATTCCCCTTATAAAAAAAGTCGATTTATTATATCATGAGTCCACATTTATAGAAACAAATAGTGAATTAGCAAAAAAAACAAAACATAGTACTGCTTTTCAAGCCGCTACAATAGCCAGTAAAGCAATGGTTAAAAAATTAATTTTAGGGCATTTTTCAAATCGATATCCTGATAAAAAAATTTTTATTGAAGAGGCATCTAAAGTATATGAAAATGTCATTTTAGCTGAAGACCTTAAAACCTTTTCCATTTAAAAGAAATGGATTATAACTTATAGAAAAATGAAAGAAGAAGATTTAGGTCATTTACGAAAAACCTACCTCAAGGGCTCTTTAGGACCCAAAGACATTAAAGACGATCCCATTTCTTTTTTTAAAGAATGGTTTAGTCAAGCAAAACTGTCCCCTGAAATTGAAGAAGCAAACGCAATGACCCTATCAACTTTGGGTTTAGACAATTTTCCGAAAGGAAGAGTTGTTCTTTTAAAATCTTTAACTGAAGAAGGTTTTGTTTTCTACACTAATTATCAAAGCGAAAAGGCATTGGGTATAGAGTATCATTCTAAAGTTGGAATTTCTTTTTTTTGGCCTAATTTAGAGAGACAAGTTATCATCAAAGGTGAAGCTTTTAAACTTCCAACTAAAGTTTCAGATATTTACTTTAAAAGTCGTCCAAAAGGAAGTCAAATAGGGGCTATTGTTTCGGACCAAAGTAAAGTTATTACTGATCGTTCTATTATTGAAGCTAAACAGGAGGCTCTAGAAATAGAGTACACCAATAAAAATATTGAACGCCCAGAACATTGGGGAGGATATGTGGTTAAGCCTATTAACATTGAGTTTTGGCAAGGGCGTCCAAATCGACTTCATGATAGAATTCGCTGTCAACTACAAGGTAAATTTTGGAATATTGAACGTTTAGCTCCCTAGATTATGAAAGAATTGATCCTACTACGACATGCAAAATCATCCTGGGAATATTCAGTTTCAGACTTCAATCGTCCTTTAGTTGAAAAGGGAATTAAAAGAATTATCAATGTAGCTTCAGTAAGTGCTTTGGTATTTGGAAATCAAGAAATTTTTTTTTCTAGTCCAGCTAATCGTGCTGTTCATACTTCAACTATTTTGATGAATGCTTTGAATATTAATTTTCAAAAACTTCAGGTTTGTGAATCATTATATACATTTGATTCGGTACAATTACTATCGTTTATACATGAAATAGATAACTCATTTTCAAAAGTAGTTTGTGTAGGTCATAATCCTGCTTTTAGTAATGTAATTACTTATTTAAGTGATACTACAGTAGTTAATTTGCCAACTGCTGCTTGGGCAAAAATAGTTTTTGATGTTCCTGAATGGAGTAATGTCAAAAACGGGATTTGTAGTTTGGGTCTTCCTAAAGAAATTTAAAATAATATGGTACCAAAGGATATTTTTATTAATCGTGAAATTAGTTGGCTTGATTTTAATGCGAGAGTTCTTCAAGAGGCGTCAGATATAGGAGTTCCACTTCTAGAGCGACTAAGATTTATTGGGATTTTTTCAAATAATTTAGACGAGTTTTTTCAAGTGCGTTATGCAACCGTTCAGCGGATTGCACAATCTGAAAAATCAGGAAAAAAAGTTTTTGGAGGTAAAAGTGCCAAAGAATTATTGAAATCAATAACTCAAAAAGTCATTGAGCAGCAAAAAGAAACTAATGAAATTCTTTCGGACATAGAGTATGAGTTAGAAAATGAAAATATTTATTTTATAAATGAAAATAATGTTCTTTCGGAGCATCAAGATTTTTTGAAAGAGTATTTTATTCAAAAAGTTAGTCCTGCTTTAATGACCATTATTATTTCCGATGATTTACCTCAGGATTTTTCAAATAATCATGCATTTCTAGCCGTTAAGCTTTCTTTTGAATCACTCATCCCTCAATATAAATATGCCTTAATTGAGATTCCAACAGAGTTGGACCGTTTTATCGTTTTACCGTCTATTGGAGAGAAGCAGTTTGTCATGATTCTAGATGATCTTATAAGGTTTCATTTTGAGCTTATTTTTAATTCTTTTGAATATAGTGTTATTGAGTCTCATATGATTAAAGTGACTCGGGATGCAGAACTTGATATGGAGGGTGATGTATCAAATAGTTACATTAATAAAATTGTTAAAAGTGTTAAAGATCGTTTTTTAGCAGAGCCAGTTAGAATGGTATATGACAAGAATATAGCGAAAGACACCCTGGAAATAGTAAAAAAAATTTTAAGGATGGATAATACTGATAGCCATATTCCAGGAGGTCGTTACCATAACCGAAAGGATTTCATGAGCTTTCCGCAGTTAAACAGAAATGATCTTCAATATGGTAAACGAAATCCTATTCCAGTGCCTGGATTATCACTTGAAAAAAGTATTTTTAAGGCTATTGATAAGAAGGATTATCTTTTATACACTCCCTATCATAGTTTTTCGTTTGTAATTAAATTTTTAAGAGAAGCTGCTTTAGATCCAGAGGTTTCAAATATATTTATAACCATTTATCGTTTATCAAAGCTATCAAATGTTGCAAGTTCTTTAATAAATGCAGCAAAAAATGGCAAAAAAGTATTGGTACAAATTGAATTACAAGCACGTTTTGATGAAACTAATAACATAACCTATGCAGAACAAATGCAAGCTGCTGGGGTAGAACTTATTTTTGGTATTCCAGGCTTAAAGGTACATTCTAAAATTTGTTTAGTTGAAAAAATTAGTCAAGGAGTTAAAAAACGATATGGTTTTATTAGTACAGGAAATCTTAATGAAGATACTGCTAAAATTTATACAGATTATACCCTTTTTACTGCAAATGAAAAAGTATTAAAAGAGGTCAATAAGGTCTTTAATTTTCTTCAGGTTCATTATAAGCTCAAAAAGTATAAACATCTTATAGTCTCACCTCATTATACTCATGCGACCTTGGTGAGAATGATTAATAAAGAAATTGAAAATAAAAAAGCAGGTTTAACTGCGGGTATAAAATTGAAATTAAACGCGATAACTAATTTCTCAATGATCAAGAAATTATATGAAGCAAGTAATGCAGGTGTTTCTATTAAAATGGTTGTTAGAGGTATTTGTTGTTTAATACCAGGCGTGAAAGGTATGAGTGAGAATATTGAGGTAATTAGTGTCATTGACCGTTATTTAGAACATCCTAGGGTCTATGTTTTTGAAAACGCAGGGAAAAGAAAAGTGTACATTTCTTCTGCAGATTTTATGACTCGTAATATTGAAAATAGAGTAGAAGTAGCTGTGCCTATATATGACAATTCGTTACAGCAACAAATTTTAGATGTGTTTGATATTACATGGAAAGATAACCATAAAGCCAGAATCATTAATAAACATCCTCAAAATCAGTTTAAAAAATCATCAGGTGAAAATATTCGTTCTCAATGGGCAATCTATGATTACTATAATAATCAATTGGAGTAATGAAAATTAAAAAATATGCTGCAATTGATATAGGTTCTAATGCAGTCAGAATTTTAGTAACTAATGTAGTTTCTTATAAAAAAAAGACGGTTTTTTTGAAAAATGCTCTCGTTAGAGTTCCGATTCGTTTAGGACAAGATGCTTTCACAAATGGAAAAATTTCTGACAAGAATATCAAAAGAATGATAAAATCCATGAAGGCTTTTAAGTTACTTATGGAGGTTCATGAGGTAAAAGATTATTTGGCTTTTGCAACTTCGGCGCTAAGAGAGGCCAAAAATGGTTCATATTTAGTTGAAAAAGTACTTAAAAAATCAGGAATTAAAATCGAAATTATTGATGGAAAAAAAGAAGCTAAAATAATTTCCAATACAAATGTTTTTGATACCATTAATAAAGAAAAAACGTTTCTCTATGTAGATATAGGTGGTGGAAGCACTGAATTTAGTGTTTTAATTAATGGAAAACGAAATCAATCAAAATCATTTAAAATAGGAACTGTAAGGATGCTTAATTCAAAAGTAGAACAAGTCACTTTAGATGAAGCCGAGTCTTGGGTTAGAAGGCATACTCTCATGCATGAAAGAATATATTTATTAGGAACAGGAGGAAATATTAACAAGCTCCATAAAATTGCCAATATCAATGATAATCGTCCATTAAGTTACTTAACTTTAAATACACTTTATAATCAGTTAGATGCTCTTACTTATGAGGAGCGAATTGTTGATCTTGGGCTAAATCCAGATCGTTCTGATGTGATTTTACTAGCAGCAAAATTATTCATTAAGATCCTTAATTGGTCTGGTGCCAAAGATATTTATGTTCCTAAAGTAGGACTTTCAGACGGAATGATACGTGAACTTTATAAAAGAAAATAACTACTTTTTTAGTTTTGCTAAATTAAAAATCTAAATTAAATGTTTTTCTGAGGGTATCTAAAACCGGATTAATTCTAAGTAAATGCTGATATTTTTCTGGAGAAGAAAAAATAGTTTCTTCTTTTATGTTTTCTGAGATACCAATTGAAATGCTCAAAATTTGGTTGTTCAAGTGGTTTCTTAAATACGGCAATAGCTCTTCCATTTCCTTAATCAGCTCACTTTTATTCATTTCATTAGCTACCTCAAAGCTAATTTGAGAATTATCTGAAAGTACAGGACTGTTCATGAATAATATTGAAGCCATATTACTTTTCCCATCATTTTTTATATTTTCAATATATTGTTTCCAAAGAAGATCAAGGTCTTTTTGTTTAAACGGATTTTGTGGGAGTTCAGAAACTTTTAAAGTTGGCTTATTTTTTTCTTTAGCTGCTTTTTTTAAAGCGATACTGGAAAGTGAAAACCCAGAAACAGGCATTTTTACAAATTCATTTTTACTAACAGTAGTTGTTGCATTGATCTTTTTTTCCTTTTTACTTAGAATTTCAGGAGTTTTTCTCTTGATAATAGAAGTTGACTCATTCTCTTGGGACGGGTGGTTTAGAACTTCACTTTTATTAGGCTCTACTTGATGTACTTTTTGTGCTTCTTTTTTAAAAATTAATGAATTCTTTAGAATTTCATCGGCAGAAGTTTCTTTTAAAGTAGTTAAGTAGGAATCTAGTGTATTTTTTACATTAGGGTATTTTTTAAATTCATTCGAGGGAATTATGAATCCTTTTTTTTTTCTCCATTAAAATGGAGTGAGGCAAGTTGCATTAAATAAAGTTCAACATGAACCCTTCTGTTTTGACAATTTCTATATTCAACTTCACAACAATTAATTAATTTAATAGCATCTAAAATATAGTTGGATGATAGGTTTTCGGTAGCGGTGCTATACTCTTTTTTAACACTCGAACTAACTTCCATTAGCAAAAGGGTTTTAGGATCTTTTGCTAGCATCAAATTTCTAAAATGATCTCCTAATCCACTTATAAACTGTAAACTGTCAATTCCCCGCTGTAATAAGGTATTATAGGCTGTTAAAACTCCGGGGATGTCATTTTGAATAAACAACTTCCCAAAGTCTGTATAGGTTTGATGGTCTAAAACATTTAAATTATTTGCAACACCACTAACTGATAGATTACCTTGGGTAAAACTCACCATTCGATCAAAGATTGAGAGTGCGTCTCTTAAAGCACCTTCTGCTTTTTGTGCAATTAAATACAAAGCATCTTCTTCAAATACTAAGTTTCTTTTAGTGGCAATCTTAATGAGATAGTTTTTTATGTCTTCAATAGAAATTCGCTTGAAATCATAGACTTGGCAACGAGATAATACAGTGGGTATAATTTTATTTTTTTCAGTGGTTGCTAAAATAAAGATAGCATGCTTTGGAGGCTCCTCAAGTGTTTTTAAAAAGGCATTGAATGCAGAAGTAGAGAGCATATGTGCTTCATCAATGATGTATATTTTATGAGTACCAATTTGGGGTGGTATTCTAACTTGATCATTTATTTTTCTAATATCCTCTACTGAATTATTAGAAGCGGCATCTAATTCAAAAATATTAAATGAAGAATCGTCATCTATCGAGGTGGACGAACTATTAATTTGCTTGGCAAGTATTCTAGCACAAGAAGTTTTACCTACTCCTCTTGGACCACAAAAAAGAAGTGCTTGTGCAAGTTGATTGGTTTCCAGGCTATTTTGGAGTGTTCTTGTTATGCCTTCCTGTCCTACCACTTCATCAAAAGTACTAGGTCTATATTTTAAAGCAGATACAACAAATGTTTCCATAATATACAAATATATAAATCAGATTAAAGTTTATGACTTTTAGGGTATGCTTATTCCATTATAATTATTAACAAATAACTAACTTTACCGAGCAGGCCATCTTATCGCTCTTTTCTTTGGAAGAGAGAGGAAAGTCCGGACACCATAGAACAGCATAGCGGGTAACACCCGCCCTTTGAAAGAAGCGGACTAGTGCAACAGAAAGCAAGTACAGTTAGGCTGTAGTGAAACCAGGTAAACTCTATGCGGTGCAACGCCAAGTAAATCTACAATTAAGAGTTGTTTCGTTCAATGTAGAAGGGTAGGCGGCTTGAATGTAGGAGTAATTCTACATCTAGATAAATGATAAGACTCGACAGAATCCGGCTTATCGGCCTGCATTTTTTATTTAAAGAAGGAAAAGACACTTCCGCCATAAGTTCTTGAAAAATCAAAACCTTGACCTTTTGAAAGGTCAATAAAAACACTGTGCTCGAGAATAATAAGTCCTGATTCATTTAATGATTTTTTAGCTTCAATAATTAAGACAAAATATGCTTCTGCTTTCCAGTCATAAGGAGGATCACCAAAAATTAGATCATAGTGACTTACTTTTTTTTTAAGAAATGTAATAGAATCACTTTGTAATGAATTTATTGTTAACCCTATGTCGGTTGCGGTTTTTTTTATGAAATTTACGCAATGTCGATTCTGATCTACTGCGGTTATATTTGCTATTCCTCTAGAAGCGAATTCATAACTTATATTACCTGTTCCAGAAAAAAGATCTAAAACATGAAGGGACTCAAAATTAAGGCGGTGTTGTAAAATATTAAATAATCCCTCTTTTGAGCGATCAGTTGTCGGGCGTACAGGTAGTTTTTTAGGAGCTATAACACGTCTTCCTTTATGAGAGCCTGAAATAATTCTCATTAACTAAAATATTGAGATAAAAAAGGAGCGTTATGATTTTGGATCGCCTGACTTGATATAATTTCTTCTTCATAAAAAGATATGTTTTCATGATAAATTTTTACAGCTTTGTAATAGGAGTCAAAGAGAGTTATTTTTCCTAGAAAAATGAATTCAAAGGCGTTTGTTTCAAGTTCAAATTGTTCTATTACAAAGAAAACATAGTAAAGAAAATCATCTTCGTTTTTTATTAAAAAGGAATTATTAAATAATAGCCGTTCATTTTTTATTAAAAAAACATCTACTTTTTCCTTTTGTAAATGAACATAAAGTTGAGTTTTGTTTTCTGATCGTAAATTATGCTTGTGAATTAAATTATAAAGAAGAGAGTTGTAATGAATTTCTTGATAATTATTTTTATTTGTTTCTAAAATTAATTCTATTTCCTTGGGGTAGGAATAAACATTTACTTTTTTTGATTCTTTTAATATATCGTGAATAAAAATATCGTCTTGAGAATTCGACTTATAATGGCTTAAATACTTCTCTTTATGTGAAATATCATAAAGTGTTTGAGGCACAAAAGTTGAAGGGTGAGAAAAATGCACTATGCTTATAGCTCTAAAGTTTTTTTTCGGGTAATAATTAATAAATTCATCAAAAGCAGGTTTAAAATCTAAAATTTCATGATTCCTTGGTAAAAAATCTACTTTAGATTTAGTGCAAAAAGAAAATCCATTCACAAATATGTGAATGGATAAATCATTATTGTGAATTATTTCATTATTGTTTAGCATCAAAAATAGTTGGCCAGTTACCATTTGTACTTACTTTTGATAGAGAACCTAAAACAATTTCAGGCCCATTTACACCATCTACAGCTATCGTTTCCTGCTCCTGCTTAATTAAATCAATATTTTGGTCAAAAAGAACGATATTTTTTGATATTTTAACTTCAAAAACAGGAACATTATAGCCGTTTTTATTAATTATCTCAGAATTAATTTTAAACATACTGTCTTGAACTCCCTCAATAGGGATGTAGGCCATTTTTCTATAATGATCTGAAGTTCCAAATAAAGAATCTTTTACAGAAACCGTTCCCAGGGTATCAATGACAACAACTTCACGTAACATATCAATTCTGTAAGTTCTGTCATATTCAAGATATGAAGAATCACGTTTTTCAATTAAAGTAAATATACCTTCATCAACAAATTTGATTAAGCTATCAAAATTGTTAGAATAAATTCCGGTTACATCTTTATGTGCAATTTGCGCTATTCTTATGTCCTTTAAACGATTGATTACTTTGGCGTAACGCTCGTTTTTGATTTGATTAAATTTAATGGGTCCGTTAACTGAATCATAAATCTGATACGCAAAAAAGAATGATGCTAACCAAAGTACGATTTGAATGCCTATTTTCATTAGATGGTTTTATATATTATAAAACAAAACTACAATTTTTTTTGAATCAGAAAAGTATTTAAAATGATTTATATTTAACGCTTGAATCACTCCATGACTCCTGAAAAATTTCATTCCAAACTTGAAGCAAGTTTTCCATTTATTCCAACTATATCTCAAATCAACTGGTTTCCTGAGATTGCTAAATTTATTTTTTCAAAAGAAAAAAACAACGCCTTTTTATTAACCGGTTATGCAGGTACAGGAAAAACAACCCTAATAGGTTCTTTAGTAAGCCAATTAAAATTAACTGATTATAAAGCTGTTTTAATGGCACCCACAGGAAGAGCAGCTAAAGTAATGTCAACTTATTCTAAATTTTCTGCTCGAACAATTCACAAGCAAATTTATTATCCAAAGCCCGAAACTGGAGGTAAAATGCAGTTTCAATTAAAAGTTAATAAATTCAGAAAAACCATTTTCATAATTGATGAAGCCTCAATGATTGGTGATGATCGTCAGAATGCTAAACTTTTTGAAAATGGATCTTTACTTCATGATGTGGTTCAGTATGTTAGCACAGGTGATCAATGTAAATTGATTTTTGTAGGCGATCCTGCTCAGTTGCCCCCTGTACATTTGAATATAAGTCCTGCACTTGATTTAGAGGAGTTAACACAATTTCATTTTGACAAGGTTTTTAGTATTCAGCTAGATGCTGTAGTACGTCAAGCTCAAGGATCAGGAATTCTTCACAACGCCACACTTTTAAGAAATCAATTGAATGATCAATTATATGATTTTTTTAAATTTGAAGTAAGTGAATATAATGATATATTATATACAAATAATGGCATGGATCTTTTTGAAGCAATAGAGAATGCCTTTAGAGACTCAGGGACCGATCAAACGGTTTTTATTGTTCGTTCCAACAAGCGTGCAAATATTTATAATGAAAACATACGGAAAAGAATATTAGGTCTCGAGGATGATCTCTCTGTAGGAGATCAGCTTATGGTGGTTAAGAATAATTATTTTTGGCTAGCACCCGAGTCTAAACCAGGCTTTATTGCTAATGGTGATGTGGTACAAGTAGAGTCCATTCAAATGCGAAAAGAAATTTATGGTTTTTCCTTTGCTGAAGTCACAGTTAGTTTAGTTGATTATCCTGAAGAAGAATCTTTTGACACAGTATTACTTTTAGAGACGCTTACTTCAGAAACGCCTTCACTTTCTTTTGAAGATGGAAATCGATTGTATCAAGAGGTTTTAAAGGATTTTAACTCTGAGAAATCAAAATATAAAAAATTTTTAAAAGTTAAATCTAATAAGTTTTTTAATGCCCTTCAAGTAAAGTATTCATATGCAGTTACTTGTCATAAATCACAAGGAGGGCAGTGGGAAAATGTATTTATAGAAAAACCTTATTTACCCGATGGACCAGATAAAGACTATCTTAGGTGGCTATATACAGCTATGACCCGTGCAAAAAAGCAATTATTTCTTATCGGTTTTCCCGATGGAGATTTTGATAGTATTGAATAATGATAAACCGTAATTTTTCTAGATGGTTTTTTAACCAAATTTTAAATTGGAAAATGATTGGAACTTTTCCTACACTTCCAAAATACATTGTAGCTGTCGTACCACACACTAGTTGGGTAGATCTTATCCTAGGTGTAATTGTTAGAAATATATCTGGTGAAAGCATTAATTTTGTAGGTAAGAAAGAATTATTTGGTCCATTAACAGGATGGTTCTTTAGAGCTTTAGGAGGTGCACCTATTGATCGCTCAGGAAACAAAGGATCAGTAGATTCAATGATTGCAGTATTTAATGCACATACTAAGTTTAGAATAGCACTTGCACCAGAAGGAACTCGAAAAAAAGTAACCCAGTTAAGAACTGGGTTTTATCATATTGCCAAAAGACTTCAGATACCTATAGTTCCAATTTCATTTGATTATGAAAATAAAAAGGTTGTAATACATCCGATTTTTAATACATCAAAAAATGAAAAAAAAGACATGGATACTTTAGAGTCAATTTTTAGAGGAGTTGTGGGCTACTCTAAGAAAAATAGTTTTTAATTATTATTGAATATCAAGTCCATGATAAACTTGCTGAACATCATCATCTTCTTCAATTTTTTCAATAAGCTTTATGACCTCTTGTTGGGCATCTTTACCAAGTTGTTTAGTGACTTGTGGAATACGTTCGAAGCTGGAAGAAAGAATTTTAAAAGATCGATGTTCCAATTCTTTTTGCAAAACTCCAAAGCTTTCAAAAGGAGCATAGAGCAGCATTCCATCTTCATCAATAAAAACTTCTTCTACACCAAAATCTATAAACTCTAATTCAATTTCTTCAGCATCAAGATCCGTAGGGTCAATCCTGAAATTACACGTTCTATCAAACATAAATTCTACAGAACCTGAAGTCCCTAAATTTCCGTTTGCTTTATTAAATAAAGATCTAATGTTTGCAACAGTTCTATTATTATTATCTGTAGCCGTTTCGACTAATATGGCAATTCCGTTAGGAGCATATCCTTCAAATAAAATCTCTTTAAAGTTTTCAGTATCCTTGTCAGATGCTTTTTTAATAGCACGCTCAATATTTTCTTTAGGCATGTTTGCTGCTTTTGCATTTTGTATAACAGCACGCAGCCTTGAGTTATTGTCTGCATCGGGTCCACCTTCTTTAACAGCCATTACAATATCTTTACCAATTCGGGTAAAGGTTTTAGCCATTGCAGACCAACGTTTCATTTTTCTAGCTTTTCTAAACTCAAAGGCTCTCCCCATTTTTTTTTAGCTAAAATAAAAAATTAATATTGTTTTCGAATCTCAGGAAGACAAAGATCATTTATTATATCAATATAGGAGGGAGTTAAATGATTTGGAAGCCTATTTTTTTTAGGTAAAGTAGCAAGGTATCTAATAGTATTTGAGGTATAAACTTGTTTGTATATTCCTGGATTAAAATGTCTTTTTTCAACAATCATTTTTATAAAATCATGATGAGAAATTAAATCTGAACTTCCCAAATGATATAACCCTGTTTTTTTTTTATTAATTAAATAGTGGATTTGTTGACTCAACCTGATGTCACTATTAACATTAATTATAGTATTAGGAAATACTTCGATGAATTTATTTTTTTTTACCGCTTCATCAATTTCAAGTGTTCTTGGAGCATTTAATCCAAAAATCATTGGTAAACGTGCAATAATGTATTTACCAACTAATAAGCGAAATAACTTATTTTCTATTTTTATTTTAAAATGACCATATTTACTCTCAGAAAGTGTTTTATCGTATTCGTAAGAAGGAAAATGCCGGAAGGAATCAAAGACATTGGCTGAGGATAAAAAAAGTACTCTACAGTTTTTATTTTTAATGTAATCAACTATTTGCTCATGGGCTTCTACTTGCGCATTAAAATTTCCGCGTAAAGCAGAAATAATTAGTTTGGGTTTCACCTCTTTTAAAATTGGCTCTAAAGAATCCTTCTCAACATCAAAAGAAAAAAAATGTTGATTTTTAGCGTATATAGTCTTTGTATTGAAGGTTGCAAAGGTTTTGTAAAATGGTGCAAGTTCTTTATATATACAATTTCCAATAAATCCACTTCCCCCTAAAATTAAAATTGATTTCAAATACTTAAGGCTTTATAAAAGGAAGACTTACAACTTGTGCGGCATATTTTTTTTCTCTAATTAGAACTCCAATATTACTCCCCGGTGACGAGAATTTTTTTGGAATATATCCCAAGCCAATTCCTTTTTTTAAAAGAGGCGATTGAGTTCCTGACGTAACCTTTCCAATAATGATTCCTTCTGAGTCTATAATTGAATATCCAGATCTTGGAATTCCACGATCATTCATTTCAAAAGCTACTAGTTTTAGTGGCGTTCCATTTTTCTTTTGTTCTGCTAAATATTTACCGTTTATTGGATTGGTTTCTGGTTTTGTTACCCAACTTAAACCAGCAGCAATAGGGGAACTTGTGTCATTAATTTCGTTTCCATAGAGACAGTATCCCATTTCTAACCGTAAGGTATCTCTAGCCGCTAGTCCAACTGGAATAATATTATAGTTTTTTCCAGCTTCCATAATAGCTTTCCAAACTTTTGGTGCTTCTTTTGCAGGAATATAAATTTCAATTCCTCCTGCCCCCGTATAGCCTGTTGTAGCAATTAATGTGTTTTCTATTCCTGCAAAAGTATCTGTAGAATGTGCATAAAATGGTAGTGATTCTAGCGATACTTTTGTTAATTTTTGCATAGCTTTTAATGCACAAGGCCCCTGAATAGCTAAAAGTGCTATTTCCTCTGATTTATTTTCTAAAGTAGCACCAAAAATTTTATTTTGTTCCTTTAGCCATTCCCAATCTTTTTCAATATTGGATGCATTCACTACCAAAAGATAAAGTTCTTTTTCCAACCGGTAAACAATTAAATCATCAACAACACCTCCCGTTTTGTTCGGAAAATAGTTGTATTGTGCCTTTCCAAGAATTACTTTCGAAATATCATTACTGCAAACATGTTGAAGTAGCGCCAGTGATTTATTACCAGAAATATAAAATTCTCCCATGTGTGATACATCAAAAACTCCAACACTTGATCTTACTGCTAAATGTTCTTTTGTAACTCCACTATACTGAACAGGCATTTCATAGCCTCCAAATGAAGTCATTTTAGCGTTCAATTCTAAATGTGTTGTGTAGAGTGTAGTTTTTTTCATAAGTTCATGCTTTAATTTAATTATGCTTCAAATAAGAATTACCCTGATCTTTAAAACACTTTATTTTTGGTTACCATTTTTGTTATTATCTTTTGGAATACTATTATCACAAAAGTCAGAACTTTCCACGGAATTTCATAAAAATAACAGGAAACAATTACGTGAAAAACTTCCAAATAATAGCGTTGCTATATATTTTTCTGCTCCTGTTCGTAATCGTGCTAATGATGTTGATTTTGAATATCATCAGGACCCTAATTTTTACTATTTGACAGGTTGGGAGGAGCCCCACGCAGTTTTGCTTGTTTACAATACTCCCCAAACCGATGAAGAAGGCACTTATAGTGAAAAGCTTTATGTGCGTGATCGAGATGCTAGAAATGAGATGTGGAATGGTCGTCAACTGGGTGTTTCAGGTGCATTAAAAATGGGATTTGAACGTGTTGTTAATAAAACAGAGTTTAGTAAACAGGCATTGGATTTTGATCGTTTTGACACAGTATTGATGTTTGATTTTGAAAATGATGTCCGAAATAGAGATAATGATACTAGTGATTTATATGATTTACAAAAACATTTTAAGAAACAGATTAATTATCCTGATGATTTTGATGCTGTTCGCTACAGATTATACCAGCAAATTAGAACTGTAAATAATGAAGAGGTTCCTAGTTTGAAAAGAAGAATTTATTATATGATTACCAGCGATAAAACTCTTGAGGATGATCCTGTAATTCAAGATTTTTTAAAAATAGATGAAAAGACTGTATTAACTGATTTAAAAACTCGTAGTGCCCATTTGTTGAAGGATTATAATTTTGACATTGACCAGTTGTCTTATATTATGGCTAGTTTAAGAGAAAAAAAATCGCCTGAGGAGATAATACTACTCAAAAAAGCAATTAGAATTTCTGCACAAGGTCAGATAGAAGTTATGAAAGCCATACACCCTGAAATGACAGAAAGAGAAGTACAAGGTATTCATCAGCTTGTTTTTAAGATTTATGGTGCTGCACATGAAGGGTATCCTTCTATTGTTGGTGCAGGTGATAACGCTTGCGTATTGCATTATGTTACGAACGATAAAACTGATTTAAAAAAACAACTTATTTTAATGGATTTGGGAGCAGAATATAGAGGCTATACTGCAGACGTAACTAGAACAATACCTGTGTCGGGAATTTTCTCTCCAGAACAACGAGCAATATATCAGATTGTGTTTGATGCTCAAACAGCTGGTATTAATGCTGCCATTAATGGAACAACTTTTAGAGCAGTTTCAGAAGCAACCAATGAAGTGGTTCAAAAAGGATTATTAGCTCTTGGACTTATTGAAAAAAAAGAAGAGTATAGACGATATTTACCACATGGAATTTCTCATCATATTGGCTTAGATGTTCATGATCCTGGGCTTTATGATAAATTATCCCCTTCAATGGTTATTACTGTAGAACCTGGTATTTATATTCCCGAGGGAAGTCCATGTGATCCTAAGTGGTGGAATATTGGGATCCGTATCGAAGATGATATTTTAATTACAGATACGACTCCTATTAATTTGTCATCTAATGCACCAAGAAGTTGGAATGATATTGAAGCTATGATGGCCAAGAAAAGTGCTTTAGATAATTTTGTCCTTCCTGAATTAAGTATTGATTAACGCTCGCTTAGATAGGCTTTCAACTGCTCATAAGTTTTAATAGGAATGCTATTGTTAGTTCGCTCTAGAATAGATTTTAATCTATTTGGAACCTCAATTGTTGTTTTTAATGTATCCTCAACAATGTCAGCAAACTTTATAGGGTGTGCAGTTTCAAAGAAGATCCCATAATACGATTCATCAGTATTTTTTAAAAAATCTTTCAGCCCTAGATACCCTACTGCTCCATGTGGATCAGCTATATAAGAAGAAATTTTATAAATTTCTTTCATAGCTTTTTTAGTTTGTGAATCGGAATAATGATAACCACTCAATACTTTTTTGATTTTAAAAATATCATTATTGAAAATCTTTTGAATACGAATAAAATTACTAGGGTCTCCAACATCCATAGCATTTGAAATCGTTGACTTTGATTTTTTAGGAGAATACGTTCCAGAATTTAAATAATTAGGAACTGTATCGTTAATATTTGTACTAGCAATTAAATGATCAATAGGGAGGCCCATTTGCTGTGCCACTAATCCAGCACAAATATTCCCAAAGTTTCCGCTTGGCACGGAAATCACAAGTTTTTTTTCTGGATAGGGTCTATTTTTATATGCAATAAAAAAATAGAACATTTGCGAAAGCCACCTTGCTATATTGATAGAATTTGCAGAAGTTAATTCTATTTCATTAATCAAATCAGAATCTATAAAAGCACTTTTTACCATATCTTGGCAATCGTCAAATGTGCCATCTACTTCAAGTGCGGTAATATTTTCTCCTAGGGTTGTAAGTTGTTTTTCCTGAATGGCACTGACTTTACCCTTGGGATAAAGAAGAACAACATTAATTCCTTCTACTTTATAGAACCCATCTGCAACTGCACCACCTGTATCTCCAGAAGTGGCTACTAGTATGGTTAAGTTTTTATTTGATTTAATTTCGTTAGCGTAGTTAAGACAACGAGCCATAAATCTTGCTCCAACATCTTTAAAAGCAAGAGTTGGTCCATGAAAAAGTTCTAAAGTTGCTATTTTATCATTTATTGAAACAATAGGGAAGTCAAATATTAGTGTATCTGCTATAATTTCTCTTAATCTATTTTTTGAGATTTCGTTTCCCACGAATGGATTTATAACTTCAAAAGCTATTTCATGATTTGAATAAGAGTTTATATTTTGGATGAATTTTTCTGAAAGTTTGGGAATTTTTTCAGGAAAATATAGACCTCTGTCTGGAGCTAAACCTTTTCTAACTGCATCTAAAAAAGAAACATTATGAGAATTATAATTTAAACTATGATATTTCATGATGAATTAATAATTTTAATTCCCTCTTCATTAATTTTAGAAATATATACTTCATATTCTATGTCTAAATCTTCAAATTGTGTTTTCATTGCATCTCCAACTTCTATAGCGGTTTTCATTCCTTTTGAAAGTGCATAAATAGATGGACCGGAACCAGAAATACCACTTCCAAGAGCCCCCGTATTAATTGCTGCTGCTTTAACTTCTTCAAATTTTGGTATGAGCATTGCACGAAAAGGTTCAATGATTTTATCTTTCATACTTCGTGAAAGAAGTTCGTAATCATTTGTGTAAAGTGCACTTACAAAAGCACCTAAATTACCCCATTGTTCAACTGCTTTTTCTAAGGGAACAGTTTGTTTTAAAATTGCTCTAGAGTGTATTGTTTTTAATTCAATTTTAGGATGAATTATTGTAGCAACTAAGTCGGGTGGACTCGGAAGTTTTATAACATCTAAAGATTTGTTGCTACGAACTAAAGTAAAGCCACCTAATAGAACTGGCGCTAGATTGTCTGCATGTTTTGCGCCACTTGCTAAAGCTTCTCCTGCCATTGCGAATTGAATAAGTTCTTTACGTGAGAAGGGTGCGCCTAATAGATGGTTTACTGCGAAAACTGCTCCGGCAGCACTAGCAGCACTACTACCAATACCACTTCCTGGTTTTATTTTTTTATCAATATCAATTCTAAAACCATAGGATGATTTAAAGGTTTTTAATAATGATAAAACAGCTACACTAGCAACATTTTTCAAAGGATCTGTTGGAAGTTCATGTCCAGTAACCGATCCTATTGTTACGCCAGGTGATTTTGTTTTTGTGACGCTCATAATATCCCCAACTGGTTCTAAACAAAAGCCTAGAACATCAAAACCACAGGAAACATTGGCAACACTGGCTGGTGCAAAAATTTTTATTTGATCCATCTGTTAACGTTTCCCAATTCTTATAATATCTCCAAAAATTCCAGCAGCAGTGACTTCAGCCCCTGCTCCAGCACCTTTTACTATTAAAGGTTGACTTTTATATCTATTTGTATAAAATAAAATAATATTATCACTGCCTTCTAGGTTATAAAAATCATGATTAGATTGAATTTCTTGAAGGCCTACACTTGCTTTTCCGTTTTCTAATTGTGCAACATACTTTAATCGTGCCCCTTTTTCATTTGCTTTAGCAAGAATAGCTTGAAAATATTTTTCATTTTTATTAATCATTTTGTAGAATGCTTCATTTGAGGTTGTATTAAGCACATCCTGAGGAAGGAAACTTTTATTTGAAATATCTTCGAGCTCAAGTGGAAAACCACTTTCGCGTGCTAAAATCAATATTTTTCTAGCCACGTCAATACCACTCAAGTCAATCTTAGGATCTGGCTCTGTATAACCTTCTTCTTGAGCTTTTTGAACAATATCTTTAAATAGTGTTTCACGAGTAAAATTATTAAAAACAAAATTTAAACTTCCAGATAGTATCGCTTGAATTTTTAAAATTTCATCCCCTGAGGCAATTAGATTATTTAAAGTATCAATAACAGGTAATCCTGCTCCTACATTAGTTTCGAATAAAAAGGGGGTCCCATATCTTCTAGCTGTTTTTTTAAGGTCATTATAATTTCTCAAAGAGCTTGCACAGGCAATCTTATTACATGTTACAACACCTATGTTATGAGCTAAGTATCGACCGTATTCATTTGCAATTTTTTCATTTGCAGTATTATCCACAAAAATGCTATTTCGTAAGTTGAGGGTTTTTATGTGGTTAAAAAAAACTTCTCTATCCGCATTAACAGAACTTTTATCTAATTGTTCCTTCCAGTTATCTAACTCTATGTGCTCGCTATTTAAAAGCATTTTCTTAGAATTAGAAAGCGCTATAACACGAATTTTCAAACTTAAGTGCTCCAATAAGTAAGTCTTTTGGTTGTTAATTTGTTCAATTAATTTTCCTCCAACATTCCCAACTCCTGTTATAAATAAATTTAGTTCTTTGGATTGTTCTTCAAAAAAACTCTCATGAATCGTATTTAGAGCTTTTTGAGTATTTTTTTTACTAATTATAATCGATATGTTCCTTTCAGATGCACCTTGAGCAATTGCTCTAATATTAATATTATTAGCTCCTAAGCTACTAAATAATTTTCCGCTAATTCCCTGATGGTCTTTCATTCGATCACCAACAACAGCAATATTTGTCATATTAGATTCTAAAACAGCGGGGGCTACTTTATTTAAAGAAATTTCAAAAGCAAAATGTTCATTAATAACTTTTTTTGCAATTTCAGCATCTTCAGAGCGAACACCCAAGCAAATAGAGTGTTCAGATGATGCTTGAGTAATCATGATAATATTGATTTGTTTTAATGATAAACATTCAAACAAACGTTTTGAAAATCCAGGAATACCAATCATTCCACTTCCTTCAAGGCTAATTAGTGCTACATTTTCAATGTGACTTACACCTTTGACTATTGATCCATTATGTTCTTTATTAGTTCCATTTGAATTAATAATAGTTCCGGATGCATTAGAATCAAAAGTATTTTTTATGAGTAAAGGTATTTTCTTTTCAATAATAGGCTGCAGGGTAGGAGGAAATATAACCTTTGCGCCAAAATGTGAAAGTTCCATGGCTTCTTGATAAGACAGCTTAGGAATGGGCTGCGCTTGTGCAACTAATTTAGGGTGAGCTGTAAACATTCCGCTTACATCTGTCCATATTTCTAACGAAGTTGCATCAATATAATTTGCAAGTAAAGCTGCGGTATAATCTGAACCGCCTCTCCCAAGAGTAGTTATATTACCGTCTTTGTCTGAAGCAATAAATCCAGGTACGAGAGTAACTTTAGAAGTGACTTTAGATAGAATTGACTTTGTTTGTGCTTTACTTTTAGAATGATTTACAACTTCTTTTTCGTTAACTTCACTAGTAAAGATTAGTTCACGGGCGTCTTTTAAACTCGAGCTAATCCCTCCATTTTTCAACACTTCATTTACAAGAACACTAGAGAGAACCTCACCGTAACTCATTGTTTTAGAATGGCTCTTTAAGGTAAGCTCTTTTAGATTAAAGATGGATTCTAAAATGGCTTCTAAATCGTTTAAATTTGATTTTAAAAAGCTAATGATTTCACTTTGCTTGGTAATGGAAATAAAAGATGTAATAATATCTAGGTGTCTTTCTTCAATCTTGGGCAAATGAATTTTATAATTATCATTTCCTTTACAAGCCATCTTTGCCATCTCATCCAGGAGATTGGTTATCCCACTTAGTGCAGAAACAACGACAATTATCTTTTGATCAGTTGAACTTTTTATAATATTAACTACTTGTTCTAAACTTTCAGAATTAGCAACCGAGGTACCGCCAAACTTTAAAACCTTCATATATTTTTAGTTAAAATCCAAATGTTAATAAACATTTAATTATTTAAACAATTGCAAAAATAGTCAAATGAATTCGCAACAAAGAATTTTAAAAATAAAAATAAAAATGATAAATAGTAGTTCACAAATAGCTATTTATTAAAGGATAATTTCAGGAAGGTGTTTCTATTTTTCGAGTAACCTCAAGCTTAAGAGCATCTTCTTTTTCATTTTTGTCAATAATTATTTGATCTTGTTCTTTAAGAGTATTATTTACAACATTTTCAGCTATCAAATCCTCTACATGCTTTTGAATTGCCCTGTTTAGAGGTCTGGCCCCAAATTTGCTGTCATATCCTTTTTCTGCAATAAAATCTTTAGCTGAATCAGTTATTGAAATTTCATAACTTAATTTTTGGACACGCTCAATAAGCTTCACGAGTTCAATATCTACAATTAAACGAATATCTTTTGGCTCTAGGGCATTGAAAATAACAATATCATCAATTCTGTTTAAGAATTCTGGTGAAAAGGTTTTTTTCAATTCTTTTTGAATAACTCCTTTTTCGATTTCTGAAGATTGTGCTTTTTGTGAAGCGGTTTCAAATCCTAATCCAGAACCAAAATCTTTTACCTGACGAGCTCCAATATTAGAGGTCATTATAATAATGGTATTTTGGAAATCAACTTTTCTTCCCAGACTGTCAGTTAAAAAGCCATCATCTAGTACTTGAAGTAACATATTAAAAATATCTGGATGTGCTTTTTCAACTTCATCCAAAAGTATCACAGAATAGGGTCTACGTCTCACTTTCTCACTTAATTGTCCTCCCTCTTCATATCCCACATATCCAGGGGGTGCTCCAACTAGACGTGAAACAGCAAATTTTTCCATATATTCACTCATATCTATTCGAATCAAATTTTCTTCAGACTCAAATATTTCTGAGGCAAGTATTTTGGCTAATTGTGTTTTGCCAACCCCCGTTTGACCTAAGAATATAAAAGATCCAATGGGCTTATCCGGGGCTTTAAGTCCAGCACGATTTCGTTGAATAGCCTTTACCACTTTTTCAATAGCATCTTTTTGACCAATTAGTTTTTTGCCAATTAACCCAGAGAGTTTTGAAAGTTTATTTTTTTCAGACTTTACGATTTTGTTAACAGGAACATTAGTCATCATAGAAACAACATCTGCGATATTGTCTTCGTTTACTGTTACTCTATTAAGCTTAGAATCTTCTTGCCAGCGTTCTTGTGCTTCAATTAATGAGCGTTCTACTCGTTTTTCATCATCTCTTAGTTTTGCAGCCTCTTCATATTTTTGTTTTTTTACAACGGTATTTTTCGATTCTCTTACCTCTTCAAGTTGCTTTTCAAGATCAATAATTTCTTTAGGTACACTCATGTTCTTGATATTAACTCGCGAGCCAGCTTCATCGAGAGCATCAATGGCTTTATCAGGCAAGAAACGATCCGACATATAACGACTGGTAAGATCTACACAAGCTTTTAATGATTCGTGTGTATAATTTACGTTGTGATGAATTTCATACTGTTCTTTAATGTTTTCAAGTATTTCAAGGGTTTCTTCCGGGGAAGTTTCTTCAACCAGAACTTTTTGAAAACGCCTTTCTAAAGCACCGTCTTTTTCAATGTGTTGGCGGTACTCATCTAGGGTTGTTGCACCAATACATTGAATTTCTCCTCGTGCTAGTGCAGGTTTAAACATGTTGGAAGCATCCAAACTTCCCGTAGCGCCTCCCGCTCCAACAATGGTATGTATTTCATCAATAAATAAAATGATATTTTCATTTTTTTCAAGCTCATTCATAACTGCTTTCATGCGTTCTTCAAACTGACCACGGTACTTTGTGCCAGCGACTAGACTCGCAAGGTCCAATGTTACTACTCGTTTATTGTAAAGAACCCTTGATACTCTTTTTTGAATTATACGCAGAGCAAGCCCTTCTGCAATAGCAGATTTACCTACCCCTGGTTCTCCAATTAAAAGCGGATTGTTTTTCTTTCTCCTGCTTAATATTTGAGAAACTCGTTCAATTTCTTTTTCCCTACCAACAACAGGATCTAATTTATCTTGTTCAGCCAATACGGTAATGTCACGACCAAAGTTGTCTAGAACAGGTGTTTTAGATTTCTTTTGATTTTTACGGTCAGAAGTAGGAGTAAATAAATTTTCTTTATCATCTCCTTCATTACTTTTTTCATCAGGAAAAGATGTAGCCTCAATGTCTTGATAATTATCTGAATCATTTGCCATCATAAGCTTGAACTGTTCTTTTACAACATCATAATCCACATTTAATTTTGTCAATAACTTTGTTGTTGGATCATTTTCATTTCTAAGAATACAAAGCAATAAATGCACAGTATTAATTAATTCACTTTGAAAAAGCTTAGCCTCTAAAAAAGTTGTTTTTAGAGCTCGCTCAGCCTGTCTCGTTAAATGAAGATTTTTTTTATCATTAAGTAGTTGGGCATCATTAAGTGCAGCAGGATTTAGTATTTCAACTTTACGTCTTAATTCCTCTAGGTTAACTTCAATAGCGTTAAAAATGTCAATTGCTTTTCCTCCACCATCTCTTAAAATCCCAAGCATTAAATGTTCGGTACCAATAAAACTGTGGCCCAATCGAAGTGCTTCTTCTTTACTGAACGCAATTACATCTTTTACACGGGGTGAAAAATTATCATCCATAACTATATATTTTTTTAAACCTACTTCAAAAAGCGGACCAATGTTTAATGCTCTATGCTAATAGACAAAAAATTATTAAGACTTCAAAAGTCTAGCGTTAAATATTTATCAAAAAAAGGGGTAAATTTAATGTTGATAATTTTAATAATTATCAGGCTATAATATGCTGAATTTTGTATTGTGTTTCCTTATTTTAGCGTTAATGTAAATATGTTATATGAGCGAAATAGATAAGATTATTCCTATCAATATTGAGGATGAAATGAAGTCGGCTTACATTGATTATTCAATGTCTGTCATAGTGTCACGCGCCTTACCTGATGTTAGAGACGGTTTAAAACCCGTTCATCGTCGTGTTCTTTTTGGAATGCATGAACTGGGTATTCGCTCCAATACAGCATATAAAAAATCTGCACGAATTGTTGGAGAAGTTTTAGGTAAGTATCACCCCCATGGTGATAGCTCTGTTTATGATACTATGGTGCGTATGGCACAAGAGTGGAGTTTACGATATTTATTGGTTGACGGGCAAGGTAATTTCGGGTCTGTAGATGGTGATAGTCCAGCTGCGATGAGATATACAGAGGCACGTATGCGTAAAATTTCTGAAGATTTAATGGCAGATATCGACAAGGAAACAGTTGATCTACAATTGAATTTTGATGATACTTTAAAAGAACCAACTGTTTTACCTACACGTGTCCCTAATTTATTGATAAATGGAACTTCTGGAATTGCCGTTGGAATGGCTACCAACATGCCACCCCATAATTTGACAGAGGTAATAGATGGAACCATTCAATTTATTGATGATAATGACATCACGATTGAACAGTTAATACAAACAATTAAAGCTCCTGATTTTCCTACGGGAGGAACTATATACGGTTATGAAGGGGTTCGGGAGGCTTTTCTAACCGGAAGGGGACGAGTAGTTATTAGAGCTAAAGCTAATATTGAAGAGGTTAAGGGACGCGAATGCATTATTGTTACCGAAATCCCATATCAAGTTAACAAAGCTGAAATGATACGTAAGACTGCAGAGATGGTCAATGACAAAAAAATCGAAGGTATTAGTTCCATTCGCGATGAATCAGATAGAAATGGCATGCGTGTGGTTTATATCCTAAAGCGGGATGCCATTCCTAACATTGTTTTAAATAAACTTTATAAATATACTGCCCTACAATCTTCTTTTAGTGTTAATAATATTGCCCTGGTTAAAGGTCGTCCTCAGTTGTTGAATCTTAAAGAAATGATTCTTCATTTTGTTGAGCACCGACATGATGTGGTTGTAAGAAGAACTAAATTCGAACTTCGAAAAGCAGAAGAACGTGCTCATATTTTAGAAGGATTAATAATTGCTTCAGACAATATTGATGAAGTAATTTCCATTATTAGAGCATCTGATAGTCCAGATTTAGCTCGTGAAAACTTAATTAAACGTTTTGAGCTTACTGAAATTCAGGCCAAAGCCATTGTTGAAATGCGTTTAAGACAACTTACTGGTCTTGAACAAAATAAACTTCGTTCAGAATTCGATACTTTATTAACTACTATTTCAGATTTAAAGGACATTTTAGATAAAAAAGACCGAAGAATGGTCATCATTAAAGATGAGCTGCTTGAGATAAAAGAAAAATATGGAGATGAGCGACGCTCAATAATAGAGTATGCTGGAGGAGAATTTAGTATGGAAGATATGATTCCAGACGATAATGTAGTCATAACTATTTCTCATGCAGGATACATCAAAAGAACTCCTTTAACGGAGTATAAGACACAAAATAGAGGAGGGGTTGGTCAAAAAGCATCAACAACCCGAGATGAAGACTTCCTTCAAGATTTATTTGTTGGAACCAATCACCAGTATATGTTGTTTTTCACCCAAAAGGGGAAATGTTTTTGGATGCGTGTCTATGAAATACCTGAAGGTTCTAAAACAGCCAAGGGACGTGCCATTCAGAATTTGATTAATATTGAACAAGATGATAAAGTTCAGGCTTTTATTTGCACTCAGGATTTAAAGGATGAAGATTACATAAATAATCATTATGTAATAATGGCCACTAAGAAAGGACAAGTGAAAAAAACTTCTTTAGAACAATATTCACGTCCTCGAGCAAATGGAATAAACGCTATTACCATTAAAGATGATGATGAACTTCTAGAGGCTAAATTAACTAACGGTAATAGTCAGGTCATGTTGGCTGTTAAATCAGGAAAAGCTATTCGTTTTGAAGAAAGCAAAACACGCCCAATGGGTCGAGGTGCTTCAGGAGTTCGTGGAATTACTTTAGCAGATGAAAAAGATGAAGTGGTAGGAATGATTGCCGTTAATGACATGGAGGCAAATATTTTAGTAGTCTCAGAAAATGGCTACGGAAAACGATCAAGTCTTGAAGATTATCGAATTACAAACCGAGGTGGAAAAGGAGTAAAAACAATTTCCATTACCGACAAAACAGGAAAGTTAGTTTCTATTAAAACTGTTACGGATATTGATGACCTTATGATCATTAATAAATCAGGGATCGCAATACGAATGGAGGTAGCTAGCCTCAGAGTAATGGGGAGAGCAACACAAGGAGTACGTTTAATTAACTTAAAAGGGAATGATACTATTGCAGCAGTTGCAAAAGTAATGAAAGATGATGATCCTATTAAAGAAGTTCTTAATACTGAAACTGATGATGGCACTATTATTGAATAATATTTTTAAACAATTATAACTATACAATGAAAAAATACATAATCTTAATTTTTATTTTATTTGTCACTTTTTCTTTTGGACAGAAAAAGGAGATTAAAAAAGCAACTAAATTATTTAATGCTGGAGATGTTCAAGGAGCAACAGATTTATTGGAGTCTAGTGCTTCTTTATTTGATGCTTCAGACCCTAAAACCTTAAATAAGAAGACTTATTTAGAAGCACAAATTAATCAGAAAAACAAAAATTTTTCTGCTGCTTTTGAAAAATTTTCTGCCTTTAAAGCTGCTAACGGGATTAATGCTAATTATGACAATCAATTGCAGATATTAACTTCAGATATCGTTAATAGCGCTATTGAAGATAATGCTGAAAAACGTTTCAGTGAAGCAGCGGTTAAATTATATCTAGCATATCAAATAAATCCTGAAGTTAACAAGGACTATTTGTATTATGCAGCTTCTAGTGCTGTTAATGCAACTGAATTTGAAATCGCTTTATCATACTATTTAAAGTTAAAAGAAATCAATTATGACGGAATTACAAAACAATATATAGCTAAATCCGTTGCAACAGGAGAAGATGTAGAGCTTAGTGAATCTGAATTTGACCTTTTTAAAAAAACAAAAGAATATTCAGATTTTAGAGAAGAAAATACTGAATCAAAGCTTCCTGAAATTATAAAAAATATTGCTTTAATTTATGTTCAGTTAGGAGATAATGAAAAAGCAATGTCAGCTGTTCAAGAGGCAAGAAAAGATGATCCAAAAGATTTAAACCTTATTTTGTCAGAAGCAAACCTTTACCTTGGTTTAAATCAAAATGAACGTTTTGAGGGTCTAATGAAACAAGCTATTGAACAAGATCCAAATAATGCAACTCTTTATTATAATATTGGTGTGGTAAATGCAAAAGCTGGTAACGTAGTAAGCGCAAGGGAATATTATGAAAAAGCAATTGAACTTGATGAAAATTTTGATTCAAGTTATTTAAATTTAGTTTCCCTTATTTTAGAAGCTGAAAGTCCAATTAGAGAAGAGATGGAAGGATTAGGGCGAAGCTCTGCAGATAATAAACGTTACAATCTTTTAATAAAAAAACTTGACGATCTTTATAAAGAATGTGTTCCTATATTGGAAAAACTTATATCAATAAGTCCAAAAAATGATGGTGCTATTAATACTTTAATGAATATTTATGGGACTTTAGGAAATACTGAAGGATACATGAATATGAAAAAATTATTAGAATAACTATTAATTTTACTACATCATGTAAAAACCCTCTTTGTGAGGGTTTTTTTATATTACTTTTTTAATTATTCTTAGTTTGTGAGAGTGTTGTTTAGTCTCAAGATTATAGATGCCAGTTTGATCTACATGGTCAATTCTAACATTGCCATGTGCATGTAAAATATGATGATTTTGAAGAAGTAATCCAACATGTATTATATTTCCTTCATCATCATCAAAAAATGCAAGGTCACCAGGCTCACTTTCATCAATAAAGCTAAGAGTTTCACCAAGTAATGACTGCTGTGAAGCATCTCTTGGGATATTATAGCCATTAATTCTATAGGTCATTTGGGTAAGTCCAGAGCAATCAATCCCCATAGGAGTTTTTCCACCCCATAAATATGGAGTGTTTAAATACAAAGAAGCTATTTTAAGTAAGTTACTTTTTTCTTTTTCGCCAGTAGTTTGAGATCCTTCGTACGTATGTTTTAAAAGTGAACTGGCCTTAACATTACTTCCTAATACCAAAGCTATTAATTCATTGTTCTGGGTTTCCAAATAATCAATAAGTTGTGTTGCATAACTTGGGGTTTCTACTCCCACTTTTTTTGCAATGGACTCTTCGATTGTATGGCTTTGTTTATTGTCAATCCATCCGGTATAGGAATCTAAAAGGGTAGTGATTTGAAGCCACTCTTTTTTAGTTCCAATAATCTTAAAACAATCACCATAGAGAAGTTGTGAGACCATTTCACTCCGGTGGTTATTTTCTTTTCGCATCGGAACGATACTTAAATGACAAATGCCGTATTCCAAAATATTATTTTTTAACAAAAACTAGTTACACATTTTAGTCAATCACAAAAATAAGGATTTTAAGTCCTTAAAACATTGAACTGCAATCAAAATAGCCAACTTCACAATTAGATTGTGTAGTTTTGAAAACAAATAGTAGCAGTGAAGTCCTTTTGGAAATATATAATATCGCAACAAAACTTAATATATAAGTCTTTACTTATATTCTCTAGTTCAATTCTGATTCTATATCTTTTTCCTTTAGGTGGTCAATTTAAATATGAGTTTCAAAAAGGTAGGGCTTGGCAGTATCCGACCTATTACGCCCCTTTTGAGTTTTCTATATTAAAGTCAGAAGAAGAAATAAAAAAAGATAGGGAGGAAGTTTTAAGATCATTAAAACCTTATTTGAGAAGTGACCTTAATATTAAGGGAGCTGTTCAAAGTAGATATTCAGAACAATTTATCCGATTTTTCTATGATATTGAAAATCCTGTTGTTTCTGATAGTCTTTATCATTTTGGTGAAGCTGTTTTGAATAGAATATATGAATATGGAGTTTTACCACCAAATTATATTCACCAGGGGAATACCTCAATACTTCTTATTCAAGATAATATTGAAACTTCCCTTACTGTCGATCAATTATTTAAGTCTGATACTCTTTTTGAAAAATTAGCGTTGTGGCTTTCTGGTTCAGAATATTTCATTTACAAAGAAATATTTAACAATCTCTTTTTTGAGTTAATAACTCCTAATGTTTTCCCTGATAAAACGTTTGGAAAAAATGCAGAAAAAGAAGCATTAAAGAACCTATCCTTATCCAGAGGTATAATTTCTATGGGTGAATTAATTATTGCTGAAGGAGAGGCAATAGATGACAAAAATTTTGAAGTTTTAAGCTCCCTTAGAAAAGAATTTTCATCACAAAAAAATGATGATCAAAATTCAATATGGGTATTGGGAGGCTATTCTATTTTAATTTTATTAACTTTTTCCTTACTTCTTGTATTTTTAGATAAGTATCGTCCCTCAATTTTTGTAAACAATAGAAAGTTAACGTTTATCTTTTTCAATATAGTTTTTGTTATTGTGGCAACTACTTTAATTATAAGATATGATACGGCTTATATTTTTGCAATGCCTCTGTGTATACTTCCTTTAATTATTAAAGCTTTTTTTGATGCGCGCTTAGGACTTTTTACCCATGTACTTACGGTATTATTAATAGGTTTTTTAGTGCCTAATAGCTTTGAATTTGTATTTCTTCAAATCCTTGCTGGAATAATTACCATTCAAACAGTCACAAGACTTTACAAGCGTGCCAATTTGTTTATTTCTGTTGGTCAAATTGTATTGGTTTATTTGATAGGTTATGTTGCATTTACCACTATACAAGAGGGTACTTTATTAAAAATTGACTTTGGAATCCTAGCTTTATTTTTATTGAACGGTTTATTAATGCTTTTCGTTCAACCCTTAATTTATATTTACGAAAAAATATTCGGCTTAGTTTCAGATGTGTCGCTCTTAGAACTTTCGGACACTAATTCTAGATTGCTAAAAGAACTTTCAGACAAGGCACCAGGCACTTTTAATCATTCTCTACAAGTTGCTAACTTGGCAGAAGCTGCAGCTAATGAAATTGGAGCTAATACACTTTTAGTTCGTGTGGGTGCGCTATATCACGATATTGGTAAATTAAATAACCCTATATATTATTCTGAAAATCAAATTGGGATGGTTTCTCCTCATGATGAATTATCCCCCAAACAGAGTGCTAAGATTATTATTGATCATGTATTAGATGGAATTATTATAGCCCAAAAAAATAATATCCCAGACCGAGTAATCGATTTTATAAGAACTCACCATGGTACCTCTTTGGTATATTTTTTTTATAAAAAACAAGAGGAATTGGATGGCGAAAACATCAATGTAAAAGATTTTCAATATCATGGTCCAAAGCCTTTTTCAAAAGAAACGGTAATTTTAATGATGGCAGATTCTGTAGAAGCTGCCTCTAAAAGCTTAAAAAGTCCTGATGTTAATCAATTGCAAGAGTTTATTGAGAAAATAATTGATGGTAAAATGAAGGAACAACAATTTAATGCCTCTAATATTACTTTATCCGAAATAGAAAAAGTTAAAAAAGTCTTATTCAAAAAATTAATTAATGTTTATCAGCTTAGGGTAGAATACCCTGAATAATTATAATAAAAAAGATTGTTTTGTTATTAGGGAACACTTACTTTTGCATTCCATTATTAGGAGAGGTGCCAGAGTGGTAATGGAGCAGATTGCTAATCTGTCGACGGGTAACTGTCGCCAGGGTTCGAGTCCCTGTCTCTCCGCAAAATTTGCAAACTCGGGGTGTAGTACCGCAATAAATGCGGCATAAACTACACTTAGAGAATAAGAGTAGAAAAAAAGAGTATAGATTTTTAAAATCATATAGTTTTTTTAAAACTCGGGGTGTAGCGTAGCCCGGTCATCGCGCCTCGTTTGGGACGAGGAGGTCGCAGGTTCGAATCCTGCCACCCCGACAAAGTAAAAAGTGGAGTTTTCGTAGAAAGTTTACTTTCTAAAGAAAACATAGGTATTTACTTATTAAAGTAATTTTTAATTTGTGATTAAACCTATCAGGATTAACAGCGTTAATCCTGCCACCCCGACACTGTTTTCGTAGAAACATAAAAACTACGGGCTCGTAGCTCAGCTGGATAGAGCACCTCCCTTCTAAGGAGGCGGTCATAGGTTCGAATCCTATCGGGCTCACTTAAAGCTTCACAGAAATGTGAGGCTTTTTTGTTGGTTAAAACTCAGTAGGATTAAAGCTTAACAACAACCTGAGTTAGGATTACAGCTTAAACCATTTGCTGTAACACGAACACGAGGTTTTTCTTGTGGAATGCCGCATTGCTTGGGTGCTAGGCAAGCAGTTTGGGTATTGATAAGTTGAAATACAGCTCCGTCAAAAGCTAATTTATAACGCCCAATGGTACTTTGTTGGTATTCGACCTCTACTTCTACATTTGAGTTGCCTAACTGTTTTTCCGCCAATTGCAGTATGTTCAATAAATTAGTAGTCTTTAGACGGTGGTCTGTATCAGAAGCCACCCAAAGTTGTAAATTGAGTTTATTTTCTTGCCGCTGCACACCACCACAATCTATAAAGTTCCGAGTTATATTTCCAACTTCTGTGATATGAAAATGCGCTGGGACAAACTCACCATTAGGGAGTTGAAACTTTAATGTATCTAATTCACTAAGTGTTTGTTTAAAGGCTGAAATCAACATACTTATTTTTTTTGCAAAGTTACAATAGTTTTAAAAATATTAGTAACATTTTGAATAGTCCTATTTAAACAATAGTCATCTCTTTTTTAGATAGTTTTAGTATTACTAAAATTTTGTAAATTGTGGTTATGAAAAAAAGAAAATATATAATCTACACAATTATAATTCTATTTTTACTATATCTATGGGCTGAATTAGGCGTAGGTATTTTTTTTCAAGATAGTTGGGGTGGCGATTAGCAGTTATAATTAAAAGACTTTATTTTTAATACAACAATTACCTTAAAATCATATAATTATGAAAGTGACAGCTGAAAAAAATGAAAAAGTTGGTAATTTGATTTTTTCTTCCATATATCCACTTTACTTGAACAGAATTGAGAAGAATGGGAGAACAAAAAAAGAACTTAACCAACTAATAGAATGGCTAACTGGTTTTGATGAAGAAAAATTACAAACCCTAATTGAAAATAAAGTTACTTTTAAAACATTTTTTAAAAAAGCTAAAATACATTCAAATGCAAAATTAATAAAAGGAGTTGTTTGTGGGTATCGAATTGAAGAAATTGATGATGAGTTTGAAGTGTATAAAAGATGTAGGCAAATGGAGAAGTTAATTGATGAATTAGCAAAAGGAAGAAAAATGGAAAAAATATTAAGAAAATGAATGATGTAATAATAAAAATTCTAAAGAAAATATTTTATTACTTTTTATTATTTGCTGGGATTATTTTATCAACATCCCATCTAGGGGATAATTATATGGGCATTTCTGATGAAGAGGGCTATCTACTAACCATTGGAATATGTTGTTTTGTTGCATTTATTTTAGAATATTTAATCCCAAAACTTAAACATTAGGCAACTCATCTTCTTTTGATTTAGGGAATTTGCTCTATATATTAATTCCATCTATATTTACTTTAAAATAATTAGATTATGCCTACACTCGTATTCGCTAAATTTGCTATTAATGACCCCGCTGGGTATTCACGCTATGTAGATCTTGCTACACCTATATTTATTCGAGAAAAGGTGATCATTCACGCATCTGATGAAAACCCTCAGGCTTTATCTTCTGATATGCATGCCGATAAAGTAGTGCTTCTAGAATTTAGAGACCACTCCCATTTTAAGCACTTCTTCTCACAGAGTGATTATATAGAAGCTGCAAAAATTCGTGATGCAGCTTCAACAATTTCAGCTACAGTTTTTGAACGATTTGAGATGCCAAAGTAATCTTTTTACTATTTCGTTTAAGTTTTAATATTTATTATATTTGATTGTATTAAACAATTAATTTAATAAAAATGAAAAAACTACTCTTACTCTTATCTCTTACAATCTTTGCTTGTGAAAGCCCAACAAAAATTTCTGAAAAAGAAGTTATGGACTCATTTAATTCTTTTTTTGAAGTCTTAGATAATGATTTAGATAACTTTGATTCTATGGTAACTGAAGATTTTTTCATCTTTGAAAATAGCAGACGCTATTCTAAAGAAGAATTTATTGAATTTGTAAAAACGTTCGATATTGTTACCAGTAAGCGAACATTTGAAGATGTTGTCATAGATACTGATGTTAACTCTGCACATATTTCATTAAAACAGTTTGGAGAGTTTATAGTAAATACTCCTGACGGAAAAGTGAAGCTTGAGTTTGAATGGTTAGAAAGTACTTATGCTGTTAAAGTAGATAACAAACTGAAGTTTGCATTTTATTTTTCAGAGGCAATCAAAACCAATACTACTAATGTAGCATTAGAAACTATTAATTAAATTCAATGTGGCAACAACTTCTTTATACATGTAATTTAGTAGCTATTTATGGGATATATCTAGATATTAAAATTAGTCAGAAAAAGTATCTTCGAATTCGTTTTTGGTAACTTGAATTAAAAATAGAGTAGGAGCCCTACGCACGTTTACGCACCCAATTATTTAGTACCTAAAAAACTTAAGTCAGCGTCATGCTAACTTTAATTTATTACATTTACTTTTTTCAAATCAACAATCAATTATGAGTAATAAATCATACACTATTTTTATAAGTTTTATTGTAGCATTGGGAGGGTTTCTATTTGGTTTCGATGCAGGGATTATTTCTGGTGTCATGTCTTATGCAGGTCCAGAATTTAATTTAAATGAAATAGAATCTGGATGGGTAGTTAGCGCTCCTTCTTTTGCAGCCATGTTTGCGATGTTGTTTTCAGGAAGAGTAAGCGATCTTTTTGGAAGAAAAAAAATGTTGATTTTTGTTGCTTTCCTATATGCCATTTCTGCTGTTTTATCCGCCATTGCCATTTCTTATGAAATGTTGTACATAGCAAGAATTATTGGTGGTATTGCTTTTGGTGCAGCATTGGTATTAGCTCCGATGTATATTGCAGAAATTTCAACTGCAGAAAATAGAGGTAAATTAGTTTCTCTTCAGCAATTAAATATTGTTTTTGGGTTTTTTGCTGCCTTTTTAAGTAATTACTTTTTTAATAAATACAACACCTCTGAAAGTACTTTTTTGACTGACGAGAATGTTTGGAGATGGATGCTGGGAGTAGAGTTTCTTCCAGCAGTAATTTATTTTATGTTACTGTTTTTTGTACCCAAAAGCCCTAGATGGTTGTTTTTAAATAAAAATTATGATGCTGCCAAAAAAGTGTTGATTAAAATTCATGGGAATGAAAGAGGTGAAAAAGAGAATGCGGCAATTGAAAAAAACATACAAGCTGAACAAAACAAAGAATCATTAAAGCTATTAGATCTATTAAAACCCTCTCTTCGTTTTATTTTAGTAGTGGGTCTAGTAGTGGGTGTGCTTCAGCAAATTACGGGTATAAATGCTGTCTATTTTTATGCGACCTCTATTTTTGAACAAACTGGTATTGGAACGGATGCAGCTTTTTCTTCTGGAGTATTACTAAGTTCTATTTCTGTAATTTTTACTTTTCTAGCCATTTACCTAATAGATAAAATGGGAAGAAGGCCCCTGTTATTAGTTGGTACAGCAGGAATAGCAATTAGTTTATTAGTATGTGCTTACGGTTTTAATCAAGCAACCTATCAGCTAACTTCAGAAAAGATAAATCAGTTAGAATTTAAAGAATCTCAACAGTTACTACCTTTCATTAATACAGTTTATGATAGTGATATTGCTTTTAAAAACGATTTAAAAGAAGCGCTAGGAAATAAGGTATATAGTAAAAATGATGGAGCTATTTTAGAGGTAGCAACCTCAATTAATGCTTCGTTAATATTAATTGGTATTTTAGGATTTATAGCCTGCTTTGCATTTTCACTTGGTCCAGTAATGTGGGTGTTATTGTCAGAATTATATCCATTAAAGTATAGAGGTTTAGCAATTGGTGTTATCGCTTTTGTAAACTCTCTTATTAGTTCTTTAGTTCAATTGGTTTTTCCATGGGAATTAGCTACTTTAGGTAATTCACTTACCTTTTTTATTTTTGGCCTGATTGCTCTCATTGGATTTTTTATCATGATAAAAATTGTGCCAGAAACCAGAGGAAAATCATTGGAAGAACTAGAGGAAGAGTTTGTAACTAATTAAACAATGGTTTTATTACTATTGGTAGCTTACTGTACAGCCTTTTTTACCAGCAATTAATTGTAACGTATCATCATTGCATAATTCATTAATAATACCAATTATGTTGGGCTCCGTAACATACGAAACTTGTTGTATTCTTTTAATTTTATTAGGATGAATAAAATTTCTAGACTTCGGATTCATGTTAAATGGTGTCATTAAAAAAGGAATCTTTATTTGTCTAGGAAAAAGAAGTTTCCATTTTAAAACTCTATTCATTGGATCTATTCTTTTGCTTTGCGTAATAAAATATTTTTCTCCAAATTTGTTTAATAGTTGTTTTTCAGCTCTAAAATTAGAAGCGTTATTTTCTAAACAAATTTCAAAAAAACCTTCCTGAGCATTTTCCCACGAAGTAAACCTTTCCACCAAATAACCCTTGCCAATGAATCGTAATATTAATTTTATGAAAAAGGAAACTGGTGCTTTTTCTAAAATTTCTATATAAGGCCCTTCCGAAAAATAGATTAAGGCATTGTGGGGCTTTTTTTTAGAACCATATTCA
>Ga0209425_10000554_pt1 | contig 45619 bp, 22 predicted proteins | sample COG_05_FD_184749 | JGI IMG/M metagenome (GOLD analysis project Ga0209425, IMG submission 184749) | Pelagic Microbial community sample from North Sea - COGITO 998_met_05 (SPAdes) (version 2) | ecosystem: Environmental > Aquatic > Marine > Neritic zone/Coastal water | place: Helgoland, sampling...
AGCAGTTTTGGATTCGGCGGGTACTCGGGAACGGCTTCGATCGTGAACGAACGCGCGTCGTCGATTTCATCCCCATTAGGTGGTGGTTTTAATACAAACGGAAATGTGGGAATGGACGTCTCGATGATGATGAAATTGGACCACCAACAGTCGTCTTTGTCCTCGTTCGCGGGAGGCGCTTCCGTCTTTGGAGAGCGTCTGATGAGAGCGATAGGTTTAGCGGCGAAACCGAACCAACAATCGAAAAAGAAAGGGTTAGAGCAAATGGTAGAGGTTTTATCGGAGGAGGAGAAAGAGATGGGTGTTGGGAGGAGTAGTAGCGGGAACGACGAGGACGACGACGCGAAGAAGAAGAAGAAGAAGAACGAAGAGATTGAAGTCATCGTGTCCGACGCGTTGCCGATGTGGACGCGGGTCCACTCGAAGTGTTTGAGAAACGAAAAGAGCGGAGGGACGACGACGGATGAGGCGAGGCTACTGTCAGTGAAGGTGCATAACTTGATGTGCGAGAGAAGCGGGAAGAGGTTGGCCAAGTGCATCGGGACGACGTCGGCGATACCGTTGATACTTTTGGCGAGGTGCGATGGCGATAAAAACGTCGCGAAAGAAGCCGAGACCGGGTTTCGGAGGATATTTACGACGAAAACGAGGCGGGCGAAGGCTTTGCGGTTCGTTGCGGTGGATTTTTTCGAATTGGTGCAAGAGTCGGTGCACAGAGCGATGACTGAGTTTGGAGGAGGAAGTATGAAAGGAGGTGGCGGTAGTAATAGTGGGAAGGAGAGAGACGTCATCGAGCGGGACGCGTGCGCGAGCGTGAGAGCGATTGGTCAGTACGTCGTCGACGTGTTTGGTTTTGAGGAATTTCGTGAAGGCGAGGTCACGCCAACGACGGCGACGTCAAGTCTAGAAGGAGAAGATGGCGAGAAGAAAACCATAACGACGGTTAAAGAGGCGCTGGAAAGCGCGTTAGAAAGTTTAGAGTACTTGCGTAAAGTGATGATGTTAGAATCGTCGACGAGTTTACGAGGCGCCAGTTTGGATTGCCTGAGAAAGCTCTTCTTGGACAAGTGCGAAACGGAAAACGAAGATAATAGTACTGCTGTGATTACGTTCGCCACGTTTTGCGACGAGCGAACGGCTAAACAAGTGCTCGAAAACGTCTTCAGCCGAATAGAAAAAGAAGACGATTCGTTGTGTTTAACCAGAGCGTGGGAGTTGGCCGCGGGACTATCCCACGCACAATGGTGCGCAAAAAATCTCTCGGTGTGGGATTTGCTACCAGAGCTGAGTCGAACGGTTATCGATGGAGCCATCGTGAGAGGCTTTGCAAATGCTTTTGAAGGTGCGGCGGTTGGGTGCGCGCCGTGCGTGTTGCCGCTCTTCGCGTCTCTTTCGTTTCCGCAATCGACTGGCGGCGAAGGAGAAGATGAAGAATGTCTTAAAAACACGATAAATATCGTCAACGCCGCACTGCGAGGTGCGGAAGATTGCGAACAGTTTCAATCTAAAAACGCAGAGGCAGATGCTATCGCAAAAGCTTCCATGGAGTGCTCTTTGTTCGCGTTGTTGAGATGGTTACGCGCGGATGAGAAAAAAGAAACACTTCTAAAGACACTCCTCGTCGAGAAATGGATACCGCGTGCCCTCGAAGCTCGAAATGGCACCGATAGCATTACGTCGAGATGGGTAGACGTTGCTGCAAAAACTTTAGCCTCTCTCGCCTCCAAACCGACGGCGTTTCCGCAAGGCGTAGTCATGAAAGCGTTGGAAAGTCTCGGCGAATTTTTGGTCGTTTCCTACGACGAGAATCCGTCGCGAGGTACGAGTATATGCGAGCAATTCAAAGCAATCGTTCTCGAACTTTCGAATAAAGGAGCGCTCGTTCCTAAAGAAGTTCACGAGAAAATGCTCGAACTTAAGATGAGCTTTGCGAACGCGATACAAGGACACGAAGAGAAACATGGAGGTACAGACGATACATTTTTGGCGCTCGCGATTGAGACGCTCAGTCCAGATTCGTTCGGCGGTGCCGACGAAGTTGCCAGTTTTATCGGTCGCGTGACCATAAATAGAAAACAAAAGCGCGAAGATACTATTGCACGAGGAGATGGTGCTACCGCTGTAGTGGATACCACGTCGTCGATTGAATCGCTCTTCGCAGCATTGAAATTTGCGAGCGTGGAGACGTGGTCGAAACATTGCGAACATATTTTGAAGACGCAAAAGCTCGAAGTCGCGCTTCCTCACATACTCGCCTTGCTCAAAAGATTCGTCGCAGATAACAAAAAGCAAGATTTAAAATGCGCCGTCATCGATGATGCTTTTGTAAGAGCGTGTGAGAATATTGTCGTTGAGAGTGAAAACGGAGGGTCGACGACGCCGTCGAGCCAAGCGTTTAAAGCAGAAGTGGACTTTGTGAAAGCGTTTGCAAGTAACACCGCGCTCGTTCGCGTTGCTCTGAGTGTCGATGCGTATAAGAAAGGGCTGAACTCGCTGTCGCTGGCTGTTGAGAAAACATCATCTCAGTCTATACCGCGAAATATTTTGTGCGACTTTTCGTGGCCGCCGCCACCAGAGATTGCGAAAGAAGAAGCGCTTCTCAACTTTTGGGCCGAAAAAGTTGTCGCAGTAACGTTTATGAATAGGTGTAAAGACATCATCGCAAACAACGAAGACGTGTTCGACAACTATGTAGCTTTAGAAGAAGCAGACAGTGACGTCGATGAAGATGACGAAGACGAAGATGGAGACGAAGAAGACGGTGTCGCGCGTGACTTTTCGAGATTGTGCGAACTCGCTCGCGGTGATTCGTCCTGGTATGCCTTCCTCCGCTCTTCGCACAGCGACGTAAGGAGAGCGAACAGTACTGTTGAGTCTTGCGCTGCTTTGAAAAACCCGCTAACAGCGTACATCGCGGAGGCAATCGCAAGAGACGACGACGTCACGTCCTTAAGTATTCAAACAAAGTTTGCGCACGCGGTGTTATGCGGATGTTTTGAAGTTACGAACGATGTTTTTGCAAACACGTTTTTGGAAATGTCAGAGAAAATGAGCGATTCTGCAGAGCTTGCGCACGCTATTGCGTCTGCGCTGGGCAGCTGGCACGAACTTGTCGATGCCTACGTGAAGAAGTACGCCGGTAGTAGCGACGGTTTAGTCGCGAGCGCGCATACAGTCATCGCGACGATGTCGGAGTTGGCGCCAAAGCATGGTGGACTTCTTTCGGCCGTCGCGAAGCGTGAGAATTTGCGCGATGCCGTACTCGACGCACTCGTTGCAACTCAGAACGACCAACTCGCGTGGGAACTCGTGTCTTTGCCGACGAAATCTCCGGCTGACTTCATGCTTGGCAAGAAAATTCTCATTTCTTACGGGTTCATTTGGAAGAACGACGAGACTGTGTGTGAGTATCCTCACGATGATTCAGTGCTAAAATACGCTCTTTCGTTCGACTCGTGCTCGAAAAAGACGAGAATACTCGTACACGTTGTTCCAAAACTTTTGCACAGAGGAGAATGGATGGATGCCTTTCTTCGATGCCTCGTCGAAAGAATCGAGAGGTACTACAAAGATCGTTCAGTGAACATTACGAGCCAACCGTTTCTTCCAGCGTCGCGATTGTTTGCGTATTTTGTTTCCGATTCGTATATTTCGAACGCGATGCAGAAACACAGCGAATTCAACGTCCGAAATGCGGACGGAACCGGAGCGCGAGCGGACGAAATCGGAGCGTTTGCTCTCGCCGTGTGGATCGCCATCGAAACGCGCGCACAAAGCGACAAAGCGACAGCAGCTCGACTTAAAACGCTCGGCGGAGGTTCAAATGAAGAGGATGAGTTTCACGACGCATCTACCGACGATGACCTCGCCATTGAGAATGAAATCGATTCCGCGAGGATTCATCTCGCGATACTCTCGAGCGCGAAAACATCTTCGGAGCTGGACGAAAAGACCTGGGTGGGTGTTTTTGAATCCATGATTGGTTGGATTGACTCGTTTGCGCGAATCAGTCGGATATATCTCGGGAAAATATCGCACGTCGTCGAAGACGAAGTGAAATTGGAAGTTCACGGTGGTCGCGTCGTCGACCGAAAGTTTCATCTTTTTGAACTCGCGACGTCTTGCCTAGCTTCAATCGAGAGATTCCCAATCGCAGTCGCAACGCCTCGTATTTCAGATGACGAGGATGTGGAAGAATACGGTTTGTATTACAATACAGACATGGACGAAATGAATCCTATGGAGGATATTTCCACGGATGTGGATCTTGCCACCTTAAAAAGTGGCGGAGACGTGGTCGCTTTTGCGAGTAAATCCGGAGAATTTGGCCAAACTTTGGCCAAATCGCTCGCGCGAGCAAAATGGCCAAGAATTCGTCGAGTACTGCTCGCGACAGCTTTAGAACCCTTGATAAATTTCAGTGCCGCGCTTTTCGAGCACATTCATTCGGAAGAGAGCGAAGACCGCGCAGAAATCATGGAACCGATTTTGAGAGAAGTTTCGGCGGCGCTCGCGTCCATCTTGGGCGACGGTACGGAGGCTATTTTTGCAAGCTCGATGTGTTGCTCGTTGGCGATGCGTCGTTTTGAATATTTTGCAGGAACGATGCTTCCTGAAAGTGAAGTCTCGTCGTCGTCGTTGAATGCAATGTACGCGTTGTTGGATGACAACATTCGTTTTACTCCAAGAGAGGCGGCGTACGTCGCGTTCGCCGTGCTCTCCTCGGATGATGTCGTTCGCGCCGCCTGTTTTGGCATTGATTGTTCATTCAACGATGTAAACAAAATCGACGCAATAGTTGAGAAACTTTACAGAGATGCAAAGTTACAAAAAGCCGCCGCGAGTGATAACGACGACGACGACTACGGCGAGAAGGAGGAACCCGAAATGGACTCGGAATTGGAGGAAATGGCGGAACAACAGTTCCTCACAAAATATGGTCTGCGTGAAAATCTCGTCGCAATACTCAAAAAAGAGGGGCGCAAATCACGTGCCAATGATTACGACGATGACGACGAAGAAAAAATGGTCAAATCTCAAGTCTCAGGTGTTACGAACGTAGATTACGCGTGGTCTCTCGTTTTCCGAGCGTTATCGTCGAGTCGCGTAGAAGTACCGAGACGCGCAAAATTGCGTTTAATTCAATACATCGCGAAGATAAACTCGAAAAGTTCCATCGTATCCAACGCGTTCAACCGCGTTTTAAACTCTGCACCGTTTTACGAGCTTGCATCGCTCTTGACAGAAGATGAAAACGTCGACGAAGGCGAATCATCGGAGCTAGCCATAACTGTGTGCGATTACGGGAGTCACGCCGAAACTGTTCGAGCGTTTGCGCCGCTGCGACATCGTTACGGTGCGCTTTCAAAAGCAAGCATAACGGATAATATTCCTCCCAGAGTATTCCTCGCACTCGTTGGATCTTTCATCGAACACTTTCCTTCCATCTCGCGTTCAGCCTATCGCGAACTCGACGGGAAGAAGGCAAAGAAAGATTTCGTAAACGACCTCGATTTCATCTGCGAAAACATTTTCCGCAAAGCATTTCTCGATCGTGAAATTGCCGACACCGAAAGGTTTCAAAACTTGCGAAGCTCGTTTGCCTCGGAGAATGTATCGGATGCGCTATCTGTGAGATATTCCGAAAAAATGTCCGCAATCGTAGCTCGATACGACATCGACGAGAGTTTCATGGAAATTTCAATCGATATCCCGGCGACGTTCCCGTTGAAACCGGCGGAACCTCGCGAGAGCAAACGCGTTGGCGTGAGCGAACGTCGAAGCCGCTTTTGGCTTTTGAGTTTAAAAACTATGTTGAGCTCTGGGAGTGGCTTGCTGAACGACGCCGAAGAAGAGAATTACGAAATCGAGGACGATTCTTCTACGACGGCGACATCGACGACGCGCGGTTCTATTTTGATTGCCATCTTGAAATGGTCCAAGTTTGTGGATAAGTTCTTTGAAGGTGCGGAACCGTGCCCGATCTGTTACCAAGTTCTTGCAAAAAGTAACGGTCGTAAACCAGAAGCGACGTGCAGACAGTGTTCGAATAGTTATCACGGCGATTGTTTGATGAAGTGGTTCACGACTTCCTCCAAGTCAACGTGTCCCATGTGTCAATGCTCGTGGGGGTCAACCCATTAGATATATTTCTTTTTAGCGATAGTTGAATAATAGAAAGCATGCAATAAATTTAGTTATAGTTTAGTAACGTGTCATATTAAATCGTATGCTATCCCTTCTCTCTCTCCCTCTTTCTTTTTTCTCGTCAGTAGAACATTTTACTTTAGAAGGTCAAATCGTCTGGGTTTTCGATGACTTCCTTCAAAGTCTTCAAGAACCCAGCCGCGACGTCCCCATTGATGTGTCTGTGATCCGCGGTGACGTTCACAGTCATCATCGTCTTCACCCCAATCATACCATCGATCGGAACAACAGTCTTAATACCCGCACCGATCGCGATGATCGCACCTTGCCCCGGCGGCAAGATGGCGTCAAACGCGGAAACGCCAAACATACCCATGTTACTGATGGTAAAGTTACCGCCGGCGTAATCCGCCGGCCCCAACTTCCCAGACTTGGCCTTGCCAACCAACTCCTTCCACTGGCGCCCAACTTCGTACACGTCCGTGTTGGCAACATTTCGCAACACCGGCGTGATCAAACCACCGTCTAAAGCAACCGCGCAGGCAATGTTGACCTCGTCGTTGTACACGATGGATTGGGACTCATCGTGGTAAGAAGCAAACATAATCGGGTGCTTCGCTAACGCGTTACCCATGGCTTTGGACAACAGCGCCGTCATCGTCACGCCTTTTGGTTTCAATTTTTGGTAGAGCTGGTCTAATTTATCCGTGCAGATTGGCATGGCCACGCGAGACACCGGAACCGATAACGACGGGAGCATGTTCTTCGCCACGGCTTTTTGCATCGGCGGTAACGGGGTCGCAGTACCCGCCGGAGCCGGTAACGGCGCCGGTGCCGGCTTGGCAGACGGCGCCGCAGCAGCTGGAGCCGCTGCCGCCGCGGCAGCAGGCTTCGCCGCCGGCGCGATGCCAGCCGCCTTCTCGACGTCCTCGCCGGTGATTCTACCGTTCAATCCAGTACCCTTGATTGTTTCGAGCTTAATTTTCGACTTCTTCGCGAGCTTCTTCGCGTATGGCGTGGCAACGATTCGTCCAGTGTTCACAACTGGTGCCGGTGCTGGTGCCGCCGCAGCCGGCGCCGGTGCCGCAGCTGCCGGTGCCGCCGCTGCCGGAGCAGGGGCGGGAGCAGGCGCCGCTTCCGCCGGCGCAGCGGCCGGCGCCGGCGCCGCGCCGCCAGACGCCGCCGCCGCCTTCGCCTGCGCCTCCGGAATCTCCGCCTCTGTTTCCGCCACGTACGCAATTGGAGCCCCTACCGTCGCCATCTCCCCATCTTCCACGCAAATGTGCGCCAAAAACCCATCGTAAAACGATTCCACGTCCATATCCGCTTTATCTGATTCCACCACCACCACGGCTTCGCCTTTGGAAATCGCATCCCCTTCCTCTTTCACCCACGAGACGATCTTCCCTTCCGTCATCGTCGACGAGAGCGCGGGCATGAAAATCTCCTTCACTTCCGCTCGCACCACCACCGAAGAGGTGTTCGTCTTTCTGCTTTGTTTTTGATTCGTTCGCTTTTGCGTCAGCTTTTGCGTCGATCCCTTCAAAAAAGCTGACCCAACATTCTTCGCGGTTAAAGATACCATCAGTATTATTAGTATTATATGTTATCGTTTTAAATACACAAACACGCTTTTATCAACTGCTCAAAAACAAACAAAAATAAAACTTCTTCTCCTTGTTCTTCTTCTGCGTTTTTTGTGATGAAACAAAGTCGTCGTTTCAATGCTCTCGGCCGCCGCGTTTTGTGAAGTTGCGTTTCCATTCGCGAGGCCTCGAGAAGAGTTTATCCAAAAGCGTTAGACTTGTTTAGGGTTTCATGTTACCCTAAATTTGCGTTGACGAGTTTTTGCTCGAATGTCTTCCTTTCCTCACTTCTGTCACTTCACCGCGAATAGACACTCTCACAGAAAGAGTAATTCCGAGTCGCAGTCGTTCAAAGAGGTACGATTATACTCGCGATTATATACTTGTGAACGCGTATTTATTCTTTATCGGGATATCTCGCGTTCGCGCGCATACTTTTGCGTCCGATTTCCGAAATCATCATCCTCTTTTTTAGCACAACGCGCTTCGTTCTCGTCCTTTTATTAGGGCCTGAAGATTACGAATTTGTGTGCGTTTGCTGACGTTTTTCTTCTCTCTTCTTCTTCTCCCCTTCGTCAAACTACCATCATTTAATCGAGAACAGATTTATTAAACAATGTCAGCAGCAGTTGAAGGAAAACCAGCGGCGGCGAAAGCCGGCGATGCCGAAGCGCAACGCATCCACCGCATCCGCATCACCCTGTCCTCCAGAAACGTGAAAAACTTGGAAAAAGTGTGCTCGGATTTGATTCGAGGCGCCAAGGAGAAGCGATTAAAGGTCAAAGGCCCGGTTCGCATGCCGACGAAGAAGTTGCAAGTGACGGTTCGCAAAGCCCCGTGCGGGGAAGGTACGAACACGTGGGATAAGTTCACCATGAGAATCCACAAGCGGTTGATCGATTTGCACTCGCCGGCGGATTTGGTGAAGCAAATCACGAGCATCTCCATCGAACCGGGAGTCGAGGTTGAGGTGACCATCGTGGACAACTAAGCGTTGCCGAAAACGTGTTTCATAGCTGCTCAAATACATATAGAAGAGGAATTCGTTCGTCGTTAGTTTCTTATTTAGAGAGAGCGTCTTTTGTCAGTGCGAGAAAATAACCACACAAATTTTGTTTTGGTTCACTTACAACAAAGCACCAGCAACACACACACACACACACACACACACACACAGACAGACAGAGAGAGAAAACGAGAGAGAGAAAACGTGAGAGCACGGGGCGCATCATCGCAGTCATCTCCTGATGTCATTCTCGTTTTGCGTGAGCTGTCGTTTTCCTTTCGCTCAGTCTCGAACACCCAACCCACAAACGACTTTTCGTTCCCACCGAGACGTAAAAGTCCGCTCGAATACTAATCATCGACTGCTGGAACGAGACGTCTTGTGGTCAGGAGGAGGTTCTGGCGCGATAAAAGCCATCGACGAGAGCATCATGTTAAGATTCCAGAGCGATTGGAGCGCAACAGACGCCTCTAGCGCGGTTTCTTTTTTAAGCAACAGATGGAGAGTTGCTTTAGAGATATTTAGGTACGAACGCGCGAGAGTAGGATTAGACGAGGACCGATGGTTTCTAGGATGGCACGAAAAGAAAAGCTACGTGGGCAAAACGTATTTAAACGAAGAAGACGAGATGGGTCCAGCGAGAGGTGAGATTTACGTATCTAAATACGCGCTATTAGACGACGATTTTTCAACCTTCATCGGCGTTTTAAGGCACGAGTTGGCGCACGCCATGTGCGGGCCGTTAGAAGATCACGGCTGGAAGTGGCAGAAAGCGTGCAAAGCGATCGAGTGCGACGAAGAGTGGGTGTGCGAGGCGAATAGAAAGTTTTACGTTCGACCGAAAACGAGTTTGATGTGGACGAAAAGAGACGGACAATTGTTTCTGGAAGGCGGGAAGGACGCGATGTTTCGGGCGTTGCCGAGAGGATGCTGGGAACGCACGATTTACGATAGCGAGTCGAATAGGACGGTGTACGAGAACGCTGACGGCTTGAAGATTGACCCATTCGCGTTGAAAGAGACGTACGAGATTCTGTAGTTTTTGAATAGTGTATTTAGTAGTAGTTTAGTTTAGTTCTTTCGCGCGAGGCGATGTTATCTGATAATAATAAATAATTTGTACTACCCGGATATCATCAATCGTGTTTGTTACTAATGACAGCCACGTACCTCGTTTTCGTCGACGCGCCAAAGAAACCGAAGGATAATATTGCCAGCAAATACGAAAGAGCAGTCGTAAACACGTTCCCACTTTCCTTCCTCTTCACCGATACCGTCCCATCTTTGGACATTTTTTCCAAGTGCTGTTTTGTGATTTTCAAACAGCTCATCAACAACACGACGATGCCGACAATATCTCCGTACACTCTCCGCGTGAGTTCCCAAAGCGTCGCACCTCTCTGACCAAACTTTGTCAACTCTCTCAAAAACTGTTTCTCTCTCGATATTCGGTGTTTCAAGTACGCCTGGGTTAACCGCTCGCCGTCAGAAATCACGTCGCCGTGCGAAGGATAACATCTCGCTCGTTGTATTGTCGTCGTCGTCGTCGTATCCTCCCTTTCGCCGTTACTACCACTCTTATTATTACTTTTCATACTGCTCAACTTCTCGTTTGACCTCGTGAACGCTTCTAACAACCTCCCCAAACTCATCGAATACGCGCTCAAATCCTCAAACTCTGCCGTGCTCCCATTCATCAAACAATCTCCGGCGAACACGGCGTCGCCGCCGTCCTCCTCGTCCCCTAACAGCCGAAAACACACGTGATCCTCCGCGTGTCCGGGCGTGTGCATCGCTACCAACGTTGCCCCAACGCATTTAAACACGTCCCCATCTCGTATGTCCACATAATGCCTCCGTTTCTCCTTCCCTTGGCCGTCCTCGTTCTCGTCCTCCTCTTCCGTCCTCCTCGCCACCGCCATCTCGCCCTTCTCTTTCCTCACCATCTTAAACGCCTGAAGCCTTGCATCTCCGCACGCCTTCCTCACGACGTCCACCCCAAACGCGTGATCTGGATGCCAATGCGTGAGCAAAATTCCGTGCAACCGTTTCACTTTATGTTCCCGCATCGCCAGGCGCAACGCGTTTCCGTACTGGCACCTTTTCCTCCCATCTCCCGCATCGATCAGCCATCGAATTTCCCCACTGCCGACTAAATACGTGTTCGTGCCTTGCAAGGTCAGCGGCGACGGATTCCCGCCGAGAATTCGAACGACGTTTTTGGAGAGTTTCGATATCCGCGGTAAGGTTGGTACTCCGCGCGGTTGCTTCGAGGACGTGAAGAGCGTGATGAATGCGTTTGCAACGGTTTCGAAGAAGAAATATCTGTTCAGGCCGAGATGAATGAGCGTCGATTTCATCGACGATTTAGACGACGACGACGACGCGTCTTCTTCTTTAGCTTCTTCTCGAATAAAACCAGAGGAGTGAGACTGCGGCGCGAGAGGAGATATTTCTTCGTCGCGTGGTGTCATGTTTAGCGCGCGCTCGTATCTTCTTCGCGTCGTTTTAACGCATTTTTAATAACGACGAAAACGCTTCTTTTTTCGTTTTATTTTTTTCTCTCAGATCAGAGGTCAAACAAAACTCTACTCGTAATAAAAATGACCGCGGCTGGAGGAGGTAAATCCGGCTACGACGCCGCGAACGACGCGGCGAAGACGCGAGCGCAGCAAGAGGCGGCGAGAGGAAAAGGCGCGTGGGACTGGTACGTCGTTCCATTTTTATTCTTTGTTGTGAGTTGGATCTGATTATTTTTTAAAAGCGAAAAGTATTGCGAGATATTACCAGAAGACGAAGCGAGAGTGTTCGAGGAGATCGCGACGGCGAACGAGGGAGATTTCGTCTTCGAAGGCATTCCGTGCGTGCAACCGAGGACGGATTATGCACATTTGGCGTTTTTCTTCGACGGGTGTCGATATCGCATCAAAGCGGACGTGACAGAAAAATGCCAAGATATCAAAAAGAGACTCTGGGAGAAAGGATGCGGCAAAGGCGAACCGATGTCAACTGGTCGAAGGAGGACTGTTGAAGATTGGCGAGAGTTGACGCTATTGTACTCGTGCGAGATTATACCCGAAGACACGACGTTATTGGATTTTGGCGTTCCGCCCGGATGTAAATGTTTGATTGCAATCGAAACGGCGATATTAGAATCCGGGAAACCTTCTGCTTCCGATCCGTATTGGAACTAGGAAAGAAGTTACGTAACTGTGCTGCTATTGCGGCTAGCTTCCTAATGATAATAATATTACAAAACATGCTATTTTCATTCTACGTTGACTTTGGTTTCGAACACGAGACGTTCACCGCTGCCCCATTTCCAGTACGCGGCGATACCCAACGAGTAAAGAATAATCGCCGGTCCAAACATGGACAGTTCCCATTCTTGCGTTTCTTTAATTAAATATCCAGTCAATGGAACGCCAATGACGCCCGGTAACGCCCCACACGTATTCGTGATACCTAACAAAATCGACGCGTATTTTGGACTCAAATCTTGGTGATTGGAATACAAACCGGCGTAACTAAACGATTGGAACGAAATGCCTATGGTCAATAAAATAACCGTCGCCACTGGATCTTCAAAATACGTCGACAATAACATCGCGAACGCCGGTGCGGCAAACGCGACGGATTGACATCCTTTACGTACTATCGTCAAATCCGTACCTCTTTGGATGAGTCCATCTGCGGTAGGTCCGGCTAACGTTCCAACCGCGATGTTCGCTATGGGCGGCAATAAAGTCAACAAAGACGCGTTCGTTAACGATAAACCAACTTCTTGCGTGAAATACGTTGGTAACCACGCCAAGACGACGTATGTACCCCAGTTACCGACGAAATGAACAAACGCCAAAGCTTTGATTGGGTCTGAGTTCGCGAATTGCCCCCACGGCACGTTCTCAAACGTAATCTCTTCCTTCGGCTTTCCTGGTTCTTGGTCTGCCTCTTGTCTGCTCCCGAACAAGTTCGTCACCGGTGTCTTCCCTTCGTCAATCGCTTTCGTTGTGACCCCACCTGCGGCAAACAAACCTAACGCTAACACGATCCACAAAGCGCCAAAACTACCGAAAATATCAAACATACCCCTCCACCCCGTCTTTTCCATAATAAACGGCGCCACGGACAAACCTAAAATCGACCCGACGTTAAACCCGCTAAAGGTAAACGCCACCGCTCGCGACCGCTCACCAACCGGCATAGCTCTGGCGATGATATCCGTCACCGCCGATGGCACGACGCCTTCACCCAAACCAACTAAAGCTCTCGCGAAAAACAACGCGGGTAAATTATCCCCGGCTAAAGGAATCGCTAACGTCGCCAACGAAATAAACGTCAAACCTAACGGCAGAACTCTCGCCCCGCCAAACTTCGTGTTTAAAAACCCGCCTGGAATTTGCGACAGCGCAAAGCCGTAAAAAAACGACGATTGCAAAATCCCCGACTGCGCGGTGTCCCACGAAAACTCCCGACTCATAGGAATCACCGCCACCGACATGTTAATTTTGTCCATGTTACACACTACAAACGCACACGCGCAACAGACCATCAACTTATACCTCGCCGGCGCGGACTGGTACGTGTCCGATAACTCGTTTACGGATTTCGGAAAGGTGAACGCCCATCCTTCTTGTTGCATGTCATCCGTGGTTACTAAAACAACTTCCGGTTCCGCCGTCGCGTCGTCGCTTCTCGACAACATCGTCTTTTCCGCCGCTGCTCCTCTCGGTTCGAGTTTACTATTATTCTCTTCACTACTGCTCCTCGTCATCTCAATCATCCTCTCTTTCACTTTGTTGCTTTCGTCGTCTTTGTCGTCCTCCTCCTCCTCGTTCTCGCTCGTCTGTTTCTTTCTCTCTCCCAACAATCTCCTTCGCTCTTTCCTATTCATTCGTCTGTTGTTGTTGTTGTTATTATTGTTATTATTATCACCGCTCGAAACCATAAACGAGAAAGATGACGGCACGTCCTCGAAATCCTCCTCGTTTTCGTCTCTCGTCGCCTTCGCTCTCGTCCTCCGCATCGACGATGATTCGACATTAGTCTTGTTAAAACAAGGACGACATAATTCGTTTTTAATGTTTCTTCTTCGTCTCTCATCAGCACCGCACGAAGCAGAAGAAGAGGAAAAGAGGCAAAACGAAAAAGAACGTGAAGAGGAGGCGAAGATCATCTCTCTCTCGTCTTCTTCTTCTTCGTCGTCGTCGTCGTCAGCGCACTTTTATGATGACGACGCTCTTTGGAAAGAAAAGAAAAGGGGAAGAAAATTGTTTAGGGTGTAGGGTTTAGAGGTGGCGGCTTCACTCACTCTCTCACACACACATCTCTTCACACTTTAAACGCGCGCAAAAGGGGCAACACGCGACGACGCAACAAAAATGACCGACCAAGGAGGAGGAGGAGGACAAAACAACATGCAAACAATGACCCCGGAACAGCGCGAACAAGCGTTCGCGATGGCGAACCAAGAGATGGAATACCGAGTGGATTTATTCAACAAATTGGTGCACTCGTGTTACGAGAAGTGCATCGATAAGAGGTTTAAAGACGGCGATTTGAACGTCGGGGAAACCGCGTGCGTGGACAGGTGCAGCTCGAAGTATTGGCAAAGCGTGGGGATTGTCGGGCAATTGCTCGGGGCGAATCAGCAGCAGCAACAGCAGCCGTGAGAATATATATATCCGTAGTAGGTAGTCGTCGTAGTAGATTCGTAGTGTTTGACATGCAATAGTAGTTCCACTTTATCCAAAATCTCTCTTCTCTTTTGCTTTGACGATAAAGTTCAACTCTTTTTATTACATACTCAAAGCCGCTTCTTCAGCGGTAATACATAACGTCCGTTCGAATGAGAAACTTACTCTCTCCCGCCAAGACTTCGCGACCGTCGTGGAGCAAGTGCTCGTAATCCTTGTCGACTTCTTTGTTCCCGTGCGGGAAGAGTAGGATATCGCCGGTTTCGCCTTTTACGCTCGCGACGTATTCGACGAGAGGGAAGTTGCCGTCGCCGCAGTTTTTGGTGAGACCAGAGTTGGATTTGCGAGAGTTCGGTTGAGAGTCGAGGAAGAATCCGGTTTCGCCGCCGAGGTGCGCGGTACCGTTTAAGTAGACTATGAGCGAGTACGCGCTGCACATCTCTTTTTCTTTAGCTTTCGCGGTGGTGGACTTGTCGTAGTGCGGGATGGAACACGTCTTTTCGCTGTATCGGTAGCATCGCAAGCGTTCGTCGAGGAGGAGATTATCGTCGTCGACGAGGTATCTGCCGCTTTTCCCATCCATACCTGATCGAAGCGGTAAATATTCGCGTATCCTTTTAGCCATAGCTTCGAGAACGGCAGTGTTTTTGTTGTTTTCGTTGTTCATCGGCAACCACGAAACCGGCTCCACGGGAAGTCGAGATTCGCCATAAAACGTATCCGTCGAGGAAAGCGCTATTATCGGGTCCACGGCGAGAATTTTGAAACCTTTCAAAACAGATTTCACGGATTCTTCGTTCGCCGTGAAATATTCATCGGCGCTGTTCAATATTTCCAAGTTGGTGCGCATGATTTTCTCCGCCATGGATTCTCTCCTCGCGTTTGTTTGATTGTACTTGTTCGGTTGGATTTGATTCACATATTTCGCGAGAATCTGTGCATTCGATTTTGTGAAGACGTTTCGTAGAAGAAACGCGCCCGGGACGCCATCTATTGCTTCTTTTCGCACTGCCTCGGTATCATCAAAACTTCGAAGCGCTGATACCGCCTCCGATTCTTCGATCACACGATCCTCTTCCTCCACATCGTAGCGAGCGACGGGGATCTCTTTCCCAACGGAGAACGATTTATGGTCATTCAAGCACCTCACTTCAATCGCGCGATTGCGTTCGGCGTAATACGCGTGCCAAAAACTATCACGAATATCTTCTGCGTTTTGTGCTGCTACTCTTTTCGTGCGTTTTCTCAGCGCGTGCCAATTTTTGAACGCCCCCCTGTTAGTGTTGCCATAGCCACCAGTTTTACTGCTCGTCGGCGCTTCCTTCGTTTCGTGTTCCAACTGATTAATGAGCGCTTCAATTCGACGGTTGACTTCCGCATCCGTAATCTCACTCGCAAAATTTGTATTGATGTCTCTTTTTGCCAACTCGCGAGGCGTCAGTTTCAAAATATCATCTCTCGAGCTTGGGTCGGCGCCGAGCGCGAGCAAAGTGCGATACGTTTGCAAAGCGTTTTTGGTGCCCAAAAGCTGCGATGGTTTCTCGAACATCGTTTCGATATCCTTTGCGCGCTGCGAGTCACGTTTCCACGCCGCTTTGTTTAGTCGTTTCAGTTCGCTCTTATTCTCGTTCCTCTCCTCATCAGCACTCGGTCGAAACTCTTTAATCTCGGCTAATTTTTTCACCAAATCATCGTATTCCTCCTGTATCGCGGCACCGACGACGTATTTTTGCATCAACGTCGCCGCTCGATGCAACGGTGTCATTCCGAATAGATCTCTTTGATTGACCAAACCACCGTATTCGAGTAATTCTGAAATCATGTCTGGCTCTCCGTAAGAAGCGGCAAAGTGCAGCGGCGAGCCTGCCCCGTTGTCTTGCGATGCGTAGTACGGGTCTACGTCAATAATATTGCGAAATAAATCCAAGCGCCCGGTCGATACCGCGGCGTAGAAGGTTGTAGGAGGATATCGGACTCGATGGCGTTTAATAGCATCATCATCTTTTTCGTTTCTTTTTTCGTGTTCTACGCGCTCTTCTTCTTCTTCTTCTTCTTCTTCTTCTTCTTCCTCGAATTGCAACCGCCGTTGAAATCGTTCAATTTTCGTGCACAAAAACTCTTTGTCTTCCATCTTTGCTAAATCCGACGGTCGAAAGCCTTCTAGATCCTTTCTGCAATGTAAGGAATAGGAAAGTCCAAGCCTTCTTGAGTTCTCAATAATCCAATCTACAACTCTCTCGTTCCCTCGCTGCGCCGCTTTGTGCAACGCCGAATGCCCATTGGCGTTAACCAATCGAAAAGTCACATTCAACGAACGTAAATATTCACACACGTCCACGTTATCACCGTCGCTTTGACACGCCCACATGGCCGCGTTACACCCAAACTGATTCGCCGATTCTCTCGCGTTTGCACCAAACCTAATCAGTAGTTTCATGACATCTATCTCACCTTTCCAAGTTGCCCACGCAAACGCCGACGTTCCGTCGTTTGTTTTGCAATTTACGTCAACTTTACACGTTTCGAGCAGATATTTGCACACGCGTATGTTACCATTCCTCGCGGCCCAATGCAAAGGCGTTCGTCCTTCGTAACTCCGCTTGCCTTTTTGCGGCTGATTCGGGTCGAAATTGAGCTCTTCGATGAGATATTGAACAACCTGCAAACTATCCGAACCGCACGCCCAGTGCAAACACGAGGCGCCGTTTGAGTCCAAGCAGTTCTTCACATCCTCCGTACAATTTCGCAGCGCGTCTATATCACCTCTTCTTGAATACTCCAGCGACTGAAACGGTAATCGCACAATCTTTTTCTCTATGATACATTTCTCAAACTCTTCACCTAAATCTCCACCCTTCGCCGCTCGTATCGCTTTCTGCAAATCGTCGGGATCTTTCCTCTTCTTTTGTTGAAGTTTACCGCCGCTACTGCTACAATCACCACCAACACCCGGTGCTATCCTAACTAAACTACCGTTCAAAATCACGCTCAACGCGTTCCTCTCCGCCTCTACTTCCTTCATCGCGTCCCTGTGCGTCAAATCGTGTTTCGTTTTCTGATGCCACCACAAAGCTCTCTCGTCGCTCGCAAACGCGCCGCACTCGTGACACCGCCACCACCCGTCATGTTTACACGTTTCGTAATACTCCACCGAACAAAACCAAATCGAGCCGGTAGACTCGTTCACTTTAGCGTGCACGTACAGTCCTTTCTGCGTTTCATTATTCATGAATTCCAGTAAACATTGAGCAAAACAACTCGGCGTCGCGAACGTTCGCTCGGTGCCCATGTTCGATGTTAATTTGACGAGACAACTTTTTTTCTCTTCATCATCTTCTTCTTGCATCTCCTTCAACGCATAAAACATCCGAATCGCGGCATCGGAAACTTTATCGAACGGTTTCGGTTGTTGTCGTTTGTCTTCTTCTTTGTCTTCTTCTTCTTTTGCGGCTTTTGATGTCTCGTTCGATGGCGCTTTCCTCGTCATAAAAAAGCGTCGATTGGTCACCGAAAGTGTTTCCAATGCAGACATCTCTTCCCCCGAAGCGTGCAAAATCGTGAGAGACGCGAACAAAGCTCCAAGGAAAGCGTCGTCGTCGACCATTTCCTTGTCCCCGTTTTGTGCTCTTAGAAAAAGGCGAAGCGTTTCGTGATGATAAATCGTGTCATGTGTATATCTAAAATGAAGAAATTCTCTTGGTACAAGTCTCTCAACAATCACACAAAACTAGTAGTACACGCTTCGCATCATCACCTGGGATGCTTCAATATGCGATCTAAATCATCTAAAGGCCTTTGCTGCTGCTGCTGTTCTCCTTCGTCTCCTCCTAAGGCTAAGTCTTCGGAGCTCATTCGTGTTATTCTTTCCCTTTCCTCGGCGACGGAGATGTACTGTTGGTATCGACTGCTGAAAATCTCGATGTAATACGTCGCGCCGTTCCAAACGCAAAAGCTGAAACAGAGTAAAATGATGAACGTGTGCACGTAAAAGTTGACGTAACACGCCGTGGCGACGACGAAGGTTATCGTGGTGTAGATGAATTGCATGAAGACGAACACAAATTTGGTTTTTATGCTGTCCGGGGAGTACTCTTCGTCTGGACCAAAGAAACCGATTTTGCGGAATTGTTTCAACGTCCACGCGTTCTTTCGATTTTTCGTGTGCATGGAAATCCAACGCAAAGAGGTGACGAGTTCCGGATCATCTCGGAATTTCTTCGCGTCCATGATTTCCGTTTTAATGAGATACGCTACCTGCCAGACGATGTATAACGTCATCGGGTAAATCCAAAACTCCTTCGTGTAGTGTTTATACGCGTCCAAGGTCAACTCGGCGACGTCCAATCTTTTCTCGTCGTCGCCATGGCCGTACCATCGTCCACACCACGTCAATACCGCCGGCCATAAATGAAGAAAAACCGATTGGACTTTATCCCACGAGTGAAACACGAGCGAATTTCTCCAAATCGGAATCGCAATCAATATCGGTCCATTCGAAAACGTAAAAATAGTTCGGTACAATTTCACGTTCCCGTAATCGTACAAATGAAAATACATCGTTGCCGCGTGCGAAAAGTAGCAAAAATCCATCATAAAGTATTGCCACTTGAGTTGCACGTAATACACCATCCTCGTTAACAGTAAGATCGGCATCGCGTAGCAATAAAACACCCAAAACTTTTCCGGATACTTCACCGCCACCGCTTCCGTGGTTAACAACCCGAACACGCCCGAGAAGAACGCGACTTTATCCACCGTCTTGATCGTCTTTGGAACTTTCAGAAAATCTCGTATCCGATAGTTTGGATCTCCCGTGATTCGTTTCCTCGCCACCGATTTCGTCTTCTCGATGGTTTTCCTTACCATTTTCTTCGGTCCTCGATTCCGTTTCGGCGACCCTCCTGTTAAGGATTTTTGTTGATTTACCCTTTGCAAATCATCCTCATCCTCATCATCTTCGAAACCCCCTTCTCGACTCAAAGTCCCCCCGTTTTTCTCACCACCACCACCACCACCCTCGAACCCGTCGTTTTTCTCGTTCTTGGAGGAGGACAGCGCGCGTTGCAGTCTGTTTCTCATACTCGTATTCCTTCAAAAGCAGTCTCTTTAAATTAGGGGAATTTCCAATAAAGAAGACCTCCTTTAACACTAAAGTTTGTTATTACGAAGCCGCTCGAGAGATCTCGTTTGAAAAAGAAACCTCAATTCCTCCTCTTCAAAAGAAGTGTGCGCTTTTCCAAACTTCCAAAGAATTCGACAGAGAGAGAGAGAGAGAGAGAGAGAGAACGGCAAAAGAGAGACACAAACAAACAAACAAAAGAAAACTTTTCTTGTGTGTTTTGTGTGAAAAGCGTTGCTTTCCATTTTTTTGCTTCTTTATTGTTTAGGGTGTAGGGTTTAGGAATTGACGAAAGCACGTCTCTCTCTCCAAACAAACACCAGAGACAAAAAAACGACGCGAATGGCTTTTGCATCATCGAGCGCGGCAAAACCATCATCGTCTGTTTCATCGTCCTCTGCGTTCGCGTCCGGTGAAATTGAAGGAAAGGGAGCGCAGGAAATTCTTCTTCTGAATAAAAGGAATGCTCAGCTTTTAATACGAAACCGAGAACGGCGAGAACGTTTGTGTACCATCCAGAAAAACATTCTGGCGGGTTTGATTCTTTCCGGAGCGATGTTTTTGATTCTGAACGTGTGCGTGAAGATGAAGGAGGAGATAAAAGCGCGAGGATAATGCAAAGATGACGACGACGACGATGCTTTCGGAGAGAGAAATTCTATCCCTGGTCGAACCTTTGCTGCCGAACGGAGTTGGAATAAAGTGCGTGATATCAACGACCAATCCGAAACGGTTGTGTTTGGAACACCTGGAGAGTATTGAAGGAGGAGGAGGAAAAGGAAGAAACGCGGGAGAGGGCGAGGATGGGAACGACGAGGACGACGATTCAGACGACGACGACATCGAAGACGACAATTTTGGTGAGAGTATGCGCGAAACGACGAGTGCGCATACTAAGAAGAATGGTGCTGATGAGAAGAAGAAAAAGGACGCGCTGCTCGACGTGGAGATTATCGTAGGCGAAGAGCGCATTCGCGACGCGAAAGTAGCCATCGCGAAGTTATGCGACGATAAGAGTCACAATGCAGGAGTAAAAACTGCGACGCCGAGTGCGTTTGAAGAGGAGATATTGCGCGCGAAGCATAACAATAAGAATAAAGGAACGTTGAGAATACCGGTGGCGTGTTTGGAGACGCGCTGTAAACGCGCGCTCTTTTTAGTGTACCCGCATCGAGCGCACACTTTGCGAACGTGCGCGCAGTTTTCACCGTCGGTTTTCGGCGACTCGAAATCGAGGAGGTGTTTGATTGCGAGGCAACTCGTGGAAGGGTTGAGCATCACGCACGAGAATGGATTACACATGCGCGGAAGAGTTGGTTTAGAGAATTGCTCGATCAATGAAGACAAGGCGAAAGAAGCCATCGAGAAAAACGTGGAATTAACGATGACGCCTTTGATTGAGATTGGCGCGCTCGCTCGCGCGAGCAACCACGCAGTCACGTCGACACCAACACACAGCATCGAAAACAGAGAGGAAAGAGATAAGGAAGACGCGATGGAGGAAGACCGACGAAACTTGCGTGGATTAACCGCGGCGTGGCGGCTAGGCGCGATTTCAAATCTGGAATACATTTCGCGCATCAACGCCATTTCCGGACGCCGCGAAGGCGATTTTCGGTTTCACGCGTTCATGCCGTGGGTCATCGATTTTTCGAAGCATCCTTTCTCTTCCTCCATGAACGAAAGAGCATCGAGAAGTACTGCAGAAGACGATGACGACGATGAAGATAAACCCTTATTCGGTTACCGAGATCTCACGAAAACGAAAGCGCGACTCATGAAAGGAGATGAAATGCTCGATCGATCGTTCGTAAACTTTGGCTACCATCTTCTCGACGACCCCTCAATGTCAGAACTCGGAGCGTGCGTTCAATCGGCAAGGAACTTATCGAAAGCTATGCTTCAAAAATTTGTCCGACCAGACTGGGAACCGAACGAATACCCGAAATCGATCCAGCGTGTTTTTGAAACGACGCCGGATGAATGTTTACCGAGATTTTATTACGACCCGAGCATTTTCAAATCGTCCTTGATTGAAGACGGCTTGCACGATTTACAAGTCCCCGCGTGGATTTCGTCCTCCGGCGACGCGGACGAATTCGTACGAATCCACAGGAGCTGCTTAGAGTCTGATTTCGTGAGCAAAAGGTTACACGCGTGGTTTGATGTACATTTTGGGTATCAAGTCGGCACGGCGTCCAATAATCCAAGTGCAGTCGAGGCAAAGAACACGTGTAAATTCGGTGAAGATAATGGGAAGTTACTCGCATACGGACGCACGAAAGTGTTCAGATACCCGCATCCAGTGCGTAAAACGCGAAATAGTCCTTTACGCGCGATAAGTTTAAACGGAGACGGAGAGGAAGTAGACGAGGACGACGAGGAGTACGAAGACGTGTTGAAGAAATATCGCAACGTCGATTTGAACGAATCGCAAGATGAGGTGTACGTCGACGCGCTCACGACACCTGAGAAAACGAGTAAAAATAATGCATCAGAAATAAATGATCTCAGAGCCTTAGGCGCAGCTTTGTTCACTATATTCACCAACCGAGATATTCCGGAGCATTTTCGCGAGATTCGCGAACGAGCGCTGGTGGACACGCTCGGCGCGTTTGTCGATGTTAACGATTTTAATCTGGAGAGCGATACGAGAGAAGAAATGCGCGTGTTATTGGACGCAATAGATGACTCAAACGAAATACCAGATCTGATCGAGAAGCTCATCTTCGATGAGACACCGCCGAGTGCAAAAGAGATTCTGAAGTTGGACGCATTCTTGAATGCGAAAGCGTTGGAGGATTTGAGAAAAGTGCGAAATGACTCTAGACTTGGGTCTACGAAACGCTTAGTCGCGTGCGATGAAATCGCACGTCGAGCAATACAAAGTCTCAAAGATATCGGTAATGATAGAAATGCTGTTCAATCGTTCAAAGCGGCGACTATTCACGCGTCTATTATCGTCGAAGAAAGCATGCACGCCATCGCGTGCGCTTCCAAAGCGCATCTCGAAAAATACTCGCGCAGGAGCATGGAGCGCGCAATGACGGCTGCGTCACTTTTTCAAAGCTGCGCGGAGTATTTGTGTGCATTAGAACACATATCTCGTACATTGTCATCGATGATGACGGCAACGAATATAAGCATGTATATTCTCCGAAAACCAAACATTCTGGCCAAGCGTGTATTGTTGGCACAGTATTCTGAGTGTCTTGAATCGGGTGCCAACGAAAACGTCTCGTCTCGAAAGGGTGGTTCCTCGGCTAAAGAAATGATTTACCGAATCAATGAAGAAGGACCGAGTTTCCGCAGAGAATTGCTGCATCCGGCTGTCTTGACCTCCGTTGCCTCTGCCGTGTGTTCTGATTACGATTTCGAGGAGAAAATTCTTCCTTCGGTGCTTTCAATCGCTACTTCTCCGAGAACAGACGTCAACGAGGAAGAATTCACAGCTTCCATGGCTGTTCTAGAGCAAATCATCTCGCGGTTGTGTATGCCAGTCTTACTCCGGATCGTCGTCGCGCCGTTGATCTCATTGATACAAAATTCCGTGAATCGTGATGGTGTCGACCGAGCGAAACAGGCGATTGAAATGATTCGCAACGCTCGTCGATTGCCCGCGCACCTCGACATCATCGAGTTCATGTCACTCTCGACAACGGAGACGAATGCACAGAAAGAGAACGTCAAGAAGATTGAACGGAAGAAATCCAGAGAAATCGCGCTGTTATCGTTGGAGAGGTATGTGGCAACGGGTGGAGATTCGGGCATCGCGGATATTGACGCCGACGACGCCGACGACGATTCAGAAGAGGAGATTGACGAAGCGGTCGTAAAAATACGAAACCGTGGACCGTGGATATTTTTACCCGGAGATAGCGTTGCTTCTTCCAACAGTCCAAGCGCGTTATTGTCTTCATCAATTGGATTTTTTCGCGATGAAAGTACGAAACCTTGGGTGGTGCGTTTAGAAACGCTCGCCAAGTGGAGAGCGCATTCGAGAGGCTTTGGCGTCGATGCTCGGAAGTCAATCGAAATGCCAAACCGCGAATCTTCGAACGCAAAAATTTATTCGCGATCAGTAACAAGCGATAACTCGAGAGTAAATGGGAACAACAACGATTTCTTTGACGGGAACGGCGCTTTGCGAGTTTCCGAGTCTGAAACGAGAGTCTTGACGTGCGGCGCGCACTATCGCGGCGGCTTGCGAAGAGGCACGGCGTGTCGGATTTGGTTCATCAGCGCGAGCCCAAAGAATAAAGAGTCGTCGATCGCAAACGCTACTTCGTTTTTGCAGTTTCGAGCGCCTTTCGCGATTCATGAACCAGATGCGAATATCCGCGCTGGATGTTTTCTCGATCCGCAAGGTGAGACGATAGCGACGGCGGACGACGCTGGTTATTTGAGTTTGTTTTTAGCAAAAGTAAGCAAAAGGTCATCCAACAACAGTTTCGACGATACCATCTACGACGACATCGATAGCGACGAATTCAACGACGGCGCGGAATGCCCAACGCTATGGCGTTCGAGGGACAAGTCCCTCCTGTCCAGGCGCGATGGATTTTCGTGCCTAGCGCACGACTCGAATTTAAGCACCTTGGTCGCGGGTACTTTGCGAGGTTCCATAGCCATTGCGGATTGCGAGACTGGTTCGTTTACGAGAACGCATGTGCTATCAGAAGAAGCGAACGCGCGCGTTCGTTCTATCGAGTGTAACGGTGCCAGTAATATTTTTTGCTCGTTCGGGAACGGATCCGTCGCCGCCATCGATGCCAGAACGTGTAAAGTGTTTGCGAATTTCCAAGCGCACGACGACCATTGCACACGAGTGCGATGTTTAGAAAATCATCAAGGTACGAGCAACTTCCAGTTCATCACGAGTTCAAACGACGGTATTGTGAACGTATGGGACGCGAGGAAATTTTCATCGCGTTCGACGGCAAGAGTTCGTTCGTTTCACGTTCCGCCGAGCGATGCTCGCGCGCATCAAATGTCTTCCAGCGATAAGAACAAACATCGCGCGAAAGGGAACGCAATATGCGATTTCGATATGCTTGACTCAAAAAGTTGTTTCGTCGCGACGGTAGCAAATGGTATTGGGGTATTCGATGCGGAAGACTCGAGCGCGGCAGATGACGAAATGTCGAGTAAAGTAGAAACGAGGAGTTTGTACGATGACGGCAACAGCGCTTTACGTGCGATTCAAATATTACCGCGAAGTCGATTGTTTGTCGCTTTGTCTTCGGATGGAATGGTCCGCGTGTGTCGTTAACAGACGCTTTAAAAATAGATGAGTAGATTCGTTTATTCTATAGATTTGTATTTGTAGTATAGTACTTGTAGTTAGTTTACGCACTAATCGCACGCACGTGGAAGGCATTTATCGAGATCCCTGTCGAAAATACGACTCATCTCTCGCGTCTCGAATCGCCTCGATGGATCGTATCTGTCTTTTACGCAAAGAAATTTACAATACGCATTCCCGTATTTTTCGTACAGAGAGTACGTCTCAACGTCCTCCCAGCCGAACTTGCCAAAGTGCAACCTTCCATCGCACTTCTCTTTCGACGCTAAATAACGAATCGCGTCGCGGAACGCGGCTTTTCCTTCTTCGCTTCTCTTGTAGTTTTCAATGTTTACGTACATGCTCGGTCGCGCATGCGCCGGGGACAATAACGCGCTTTCCGCGTTTAAGAATCGTATTAATATTGGACTTCTCCAATATTTTTGCCTTTGTTCACTTATGCTATCTAAGAAACCGCGTAAACACTCGCCCGCGTTGGCCAGAGGCACGGCGAGCTCTGCTTGATCGAACGGATAATTGTCGTTTCGATCGAGTTGTTCTTCTGTCATCGCGAGATATGCGCTTGCGTTTGAAGCGACGATACTTTGTAAGGAGGGTTCGAGAGCGTCTTGCCATAAGTTGGTCCACACCGAGACGAGATCGTCGTTTTGCATCAAACGATTCCGAATGGAACTCAGATTTAAAACGCTTTTGGCTGACGCGCTTGCTGCGTCTACCGACGACGCTTTGAAATAATACTCATCTAGCACTCGCGCAGGTGAGGACGACGACGAGAATAAGAAATCATCCTCGTTCGCATCATCATCATCATCATCATCATCATCATCACTTCTTGTTCTTTTCGAAAAGTCAGTGATTACTCTGCGAATCTTCACGCGTTGCGCGTCTCTCGTCGGAACGTAGTAATAATAAGATAAGTCATCCATATTGCGAACGGCAGAGCGCCGCATGGCACATGAATGCCACCAATCCATCCCGTTGTCAACGCACCTCCTCACCGCGGCGCTGATCATTTCAATTTCTTGGAGCATGTGGTCTTCGCTCACGAATCGGTTCATTCTGTGAACCTCGTCTTGCTTGAAAATTTCGAACGTAGCCGCTAACGTAATGCCGAGTTGATTCACGTGACACCGAAACGCGTCCATAACATCTCTCCCGTGCGTCCTTTCCGAAATCGTTTCCACGGTTCCGTTATGGAGCATCGTTCGCAGACTCACGAGTTGCGACGACAACGAACCAAAAGCTAACGACGACCCGTGCGAACACGTCGCGAGCGCGCCTCCAACGGTTTGATCTATAAACCAAGGCACAGATTTCAACGCGTACCCTTCCTCCGCGACATATTCAAGCATCGTTCTCATTTTCTCTCCCGCATCCACCGTAACTTTTGCCTTCAATTCTCTCTTATCGAACACGCGCGCGCGACTTTGTTCCTCCTCGACCACTCTCACCTCGTTCATAAAAATATTCACGTTCCTTTCCTCTTCCTCTTCCTCGTCGGTGGTTCTCGCGCACCAAAACTTCTCGTTCCACGAGTGCGCGTCCGAGCTCACCGCGCGGATTACTTTGACGTCCCGTCTCCAAAGAATTCGTTTCAACTCCTCTTCAGTTCTCGGAAACGCCACGCGTTGGTCGTATCGACATTTCGCTAAACCTTGAAAATTCGATAACAACGCGCCTTTTTTCTCTCGACCTTCCGCGACGACGACGAGTTGGAAAACTCCGAGAAGAAGAAGAAGCGAAGTCGTCATCTTTGCAGTTGTGATGGAAAAAAACGCACATGCGAGATGTAAATCAAAGGAGGCGTTACGAGAGAAAAAAGTAAAAAACCCTAAATACTGAGCCCCCTCTTTTAAGATCGCTTTTTGAATATTTCCCTCGAAGCGAACATTTAACAACGACGGAGCGCGACAACGAGCACGCGACGCCTTTTCGAGAGAAAGAAAAGAAAGAAGAGTTAACAACGAAGCGTTATCGACGCAACAAAATAATATAAGATATAAGTAAAAATGGAGAAAGTATTCCCCGAGGCGTTACAAAGTTTAAAATCCGCCGACCCTCTCATTTACCAACTCATCCAAAAAGAAAAGCTGAGGCAAATCCGAGGGATAGAACTCATCGCCTCGGAGAATTTCACCTCCTCGCCGGTGATGGAAGCGTTAGGGTCGTGCTGCACGAACAAATATTCAGAAGGACAACCGAACGCGAGGTATTACGGCGGGAACGAAAACATCGATTTGATCGAGATGGAGTGTCAAGATCGAGCGTTAAAAGCCTACGGGTTGAGCGAGAAGGAGTGGGGGGTGAACGTGCAACCGTATTCCGGGTCGCCGGCGAATATGGCGGTATACGTGGCTTTGTTACAACCGCACGATAGAATTATGGGTTTGGATTTACCAAGTGGAGGACACTTGACGCACGGGTATTACACCGCGCACGGGAAGAAGATCTCCGCGACGTCGATTTTCTTCGAGAGTTTACCGTACAAGGTGAACTACGAGACCGGGTACATCGATTACGAGAAGCTGGAGGAAAAAGCGATGGATTTTCGACCGAAGATGTTGATTTGTGGTGGAAGCGCGTACCCGAGAGATTGGGATTATAAGAGGTTTCGAGAAATTGCCGATAAATGCGGGGCGATGTTGATGATGGATATGGCGCACATTAGCGGGTTGGTCGCGGCCAAGGAGCAAGCGTCGCCGTTTGAGTATTGCGACGTGGTGACGACGACGACACACAAATCCTTGAGAGGACCGAGAGCGGGTATGATCTTCTTTCGAAGAGACGAGAGAGCGTTCGAAGGGAAAATTAACAACGCCGTGTTCCCGAGTTTACAAGGCGGTCCGCACAACCACCAAATCGCCGCGTTGTGCGTCGCGTTGAAGCACGCGCAAACCGACGAGTTTAAAAAGTATCAAGTGCAAACGAAGAAAAACGCGGACGCGTTGGCAAAGAAATTGATCGAGTTAGGGTATTCCATGGTCACCGGTGGTACCGAGAACCATTTGGTGTTGTGGGATTTGCGACCGAACGGTTTAACCGGATCCAAGATGGAATACATTTGCGATTCCGTGCACATCACGTTGAACAAGAACGCGGTGTTTGGCGACGCGAGCGCTTTGACCCCGGGTGGATGCCGCATTGGCGCGCCCGCTATGACCAGTCGCGGTTTGGTGGAGAAGGATTTCGAACAAATCGCCGTATTCTTGGACGAAGCCGCGAAAATCGGTTTGAACGCGCAAGAAACGCACGGTAAGAAATTGGTAGACTGGAAGAAAGGCATCGACGGAAGCAAAGAAGTCGCGGCGTTGAAGGGAAAAGTCGAGGCCTTTGCCGAGGCGTTCGATATGCCCGGCTTTACCCGGGACAGCGTCGACATGTGAGTAAGTAAGTGAGTGAAAGCGAGGGCGAGAGTGTAACGTTTCGCCCTCCCGAGAGACTTGACGCGAGACGCGAGAGTCGCTTAAATTATTACACACATTTACACACACACACACACTGAGACCACTTTTAAAACACAAAGTCATACTACTACTATTTAAATTACACACAGTACCGATATTACTGGTACTCTACCGCGGTTCGTATTAAATGTCGCGTTGGAGCTCCTATTCCACCAACACCTACTCTTTTGCTTATTACGAAAAGAATTGCTCTTTTATGCGCTTAAAAATGCATCACACGATCACGTCCGTCCCAGCCGCGTTCGTCCTCAGAACGCTCGTATCTAACCTCCCACCTCTCTTCGTATTATTATTGTCTCGAAACCTATTCATCGGCGCATTTTTCGGCGTCGGTGATAATTTCTCTTTCATCGCAACATTTCCCCCGACGGAGAGTCTTCGCTCGGCGACTTCCGCGACGATGTAAAAGAGAAACCCACCTATGACTAAAATGAGAAAAACGACGACAACAACCGTTTGCCGTTCCTGAAGCTTCATATCCTTGGAGGAATCCGGATGGAAGTAAGATTCCAACGTTTCCGTCGTGCTGTCGATGCCCATAACAGTTTTTCGTACGTTTACGAGTGAGATGCCATTTTTATGAGGATTTGGTTAAATGCGCATTAAAAGTCATCTAAATCATCAATCTCTTCATCCGTATCGACACCAGATCCGTAATCGTGTTCATCGGTTTCGTCTCGCTCGTATTCGAGCAAGTTTTTGATCTTCTCGCCGTGGCCTTGGCCGGCGCGGCCGAGGAGACCGCCGGCGTCGCGAGGGAGCGTTTGGCGGAAGGTTGCGGTTTCGGCGTGGGTCCTCGATGCCGTCGCGGTCGTGGTCGCGATGATGTCATTTGTTGCTGTCGTTCCTCCTTCGTGTTGGTACGCGAGTTTGACGTTGCGTTTAGCGTCTCGTTCGCGTTGGTTTCCCCCGTTCGTCGCGTTGATGCCTAAATTGAACGTGGAAAACTTGTTGAGTTTGTCCGTCAATTTTTCCGTTCGGGAACGCTCTCGCGCTTTCTGGATATCCTTTTCGTTCCGTAACGCGTCGTCTATGGAGGTATACTCTAAAGCTATGCATTGGTTAGTAGTAGTACCACTACTACTGCTACTGGGAACCTTTACGAACTGCACGACGTCTGTCTCTCTGGTCTTCCTCGTCGCGCCTCGTTTCGCTTCCGCCGTGAAGAGCGTTTTTCTACCGCTTCCACCTTTACTTCTAATCCTACCGTTACTCTGCCTGGAAAGCGTCATCGCGCACGAACAGCTCGCATCGTTCGCGAGCACATCGCTCGCCGCGCTGCGTCCACTCCTCCGTCGTCTACTCCTCCTACTGCTGCTTCTCTCGTTACCGCCGCCATTCGTCGCCGTCGTCGTCGAAGAAGAAGAAAAAACTCGTTCTCTCACCACCACCCCTCTCGCTCGCGACATCCGTTGCACCGCTCGAACGAACCGAACGACGCTTTGTTCGCCGTATATAAAACTCACGCACGAAATGTCGTCGAGAAACACCACCGTTTGATGTTCCGAATCCTTCGACGCGTATCCAAATATCCCGGATCGGGGGATGGTGTTGTTACTCTTATCATTCCTAATCGCATCCGTTTTGTCCGTTCCCAACTCTCCCGTCGTCGTTCTTCTTGGCGAAAGCGATTTTGCTTCTTCTTCGTCTCTCTTCGTCTCACGTGCGTCTGCGTTCAGAATCTCCCCTAATTTCCCCAACAGTCTCTCCAAAGCGTTCTCGTTTTCCTCCTCCTTCTCAAAGCCGAAATCAAAGCCGCTTCTTCTCTCAAAAACAAACTCGTTCGCATCGACGACCACAACGTCCTCTTTTACTTCTTTCAACTGTTCCTCTACGAGTGTTTTCTGCGTCGTAAATCGCACGAAAAGAGTACTCCTCGCGCTCCTTTTCCGTTTCCGGGAAAGGAACGCCGTCGTCTTTTTAACCAAATCGAGGAAGACTCTGTCCCCTTCAAAAGTTGCATTTTCTTCTCGCAAAATATACGCAGGTGCGAGATATTCGACGTTTCGGACGGACTCTTCGAGCGTTCGCAACGCTCGACGCATTTTTCGTGCGTTTTGGCGCAAACGTATGCGTATGTATATGTGCGCGTTTTATGGAGAATGTGCGTCATAAATTAACCGTTTTAGAGGGATGATGACGATGACTTTAGCGCAGCTCACGTCGTCGCCAATCGCCCGTCCTCCTCGTCTTTTTCGTCCGAGGAGGAAAAAAAGCGCGCGGTATTCTCGCGCGAAAAACACCACCGAAGCGAAATCATCGTCGAACGATGGAGTAAACGACGACGACGGGGAAAAGATGAGAAAAAATCCAGACTTGTACAGAAGCGGCGGCGACGAATTGGACGACGACGTGGTGCACAACGAACAAAGGAAAAGGACGATGAAGAAGAAACCAGACGTTCTCGCCCCAGCGGGCGGATGGCCACAACTGGAAGCGGCGATAAAAAACGGCGCGGATTGCGTGTACTTCGGCCTGGAGCTTTTAAACGCACGAGCGCGAGCGAATAATTTCACCGTGAAGGAGTTGCCTAAAGTGATGGATTTTTTACGAGAAAGAGGCGCGAAAGGGTACGTGACCATGAACGTGCTCGTATTCGACGATGAATTGACGGAATGCGAAAACTTAATACGAGCGTGCGCGACAAATGGCGTGGACGCGATGATTGTGCAAGACGTGGGCGCGGCGAGGTTGGTGAAACGGGTGGCGCCGAACATGGCAGTGCACGGATCGACGCAGATGTCGATCACGGATGCGAACGGCGCCATGTTCGCGAAGGAGATTGGGTGCGAGAGAGTCGTCGTCGGGAGGGAGTTATCCATTGAGGAGATAAAAACGGTGGTGGAGAAGTCACCGGAGACGACGGTTGAAGCGTTTACGCACGGCGCGTTGTGCGTGAGTTATTCCGGGCAGTGCTTTTCGAGCGAGGCGTGGGGCGGGAGGTCGGCGAATCGAGGGCAATGCGCGCAGGCGTGTCGCATGCCGTACGGGTTTGTAGTGAACGGGGAAATTAAAGCGATGGGGGACGAGAAGTATCTCTTAAGTCCGCAAGATTTAATGGCGGTAGATTTAGTTCCGCAATTAATCGACGCCGGCGTGTCTTGCTTTAAAATTGAAGGGCGATTGAAAGGCGAAGAGTACGTCGGGTTGACGACGGCGGCGTATCGGCGAGCGGTAGACTTAGCGTGGGAGAATAGAAATGTGTCCAAGAAGGAGTTGTTGACGGATGAGTCGAGATTGGAGTTGCGACAGGTGTTTGCTCGTGCGCAAGACGAACACTTTGACGGGTTAACGACTGGTTTTTTAGAGGGCACTCGGCATCAAACGATTGTGAGAGGGCGAAATCCGAGGCATCGAGGCGTATTCGCCGGGCGAGTGGTCGAAGTAGACGCAAAGAAAGAACGAGTGACGATACAAACAACAACAACGACTAACAACAACAACGAAGAAGATAGCTCTTCCATCAATGGCGTTTTGAAGCGCGGGTTTGGCGTCGTGTTTGATGACGGCGCGCCGGAACTCGACGAGCAAGGCGGTTTCATTTACGAAATCTTCGACGAAAGAGGGAGTTACGTGGACTCGAGCGAGATGTGTTCGAGCGAGTTTGTAACTTTGGCATTTGCGAGGAACTCAATGGATTACCAGAAAATTCGACCCGGGAATATCGTGTGGCGAACGTCGACGACGTCTGGCGAGAAGAAGGCGCAACATCGCAAGAAGGAGAAGAGCGAGGAAGAGGTAGTGGCGACGGCATCGTCCGCGTCGCCGAGTGCGGATGGGCGCGATGACGTCGTTTGTATAGTCTCTGGATCGCGCGATGCGCCTTTGAAGATCGCTTTGTACGATTCGTTAGGAAACGTTGGCGAAGCGATGACGTCCGTGCACATTTCAGAGGCGAAGAAACAACCGATTGATTTTCAATCCATCGCAAAAACGATCGGCGAATTAGGAGGAACGCCATTTTTTCTCGACGCTGAAAAGAACATCGACTGCAAGAAACTCTTCTTCTCGGAGACTGAGACCGATGAGAACAACATCTTCGTTCCAGCCGGCGAAATCAAGAAAGCGCGAAGAGAAGCGGTCGAAATGTTGCTGGAGAAACGACGCAACATGGGCGCGGTGAAAGCGGAAGCGATGGCGAGCGACGACGTGAGCGTTTCAGACCAAATGTACAAAAATGAAATTGAAAAATGGTGGGGCACGCCGACGGCAATCGCGTCAAAAACAAGAGAAAAGAATGTTCCGACAACAAAATCGTCTCCGGACGACGAGCCTAAACTTACCGTGCTCTGCCGAACGATGGAACAAGTCGAAACGTGTTGCGCGTTTGATTTCTTGGACGAAATTCAAGCCGATTTCTTGGAAGTCCACGGTTTACGCGACGCGGTGAAGAAAATCCAAGAAGCTGGTAAAAAAGCCGTAGTCGCGACTCCGCGCGTGTTGAAACCGGACGAGGAAAAATTGTGGCGGTTTTATTTAAGCTTAAACGCGGACGCCCTTTTAGTTCGGTCCGCGGGCCTACTTCGCAAACTGAACGAGTTGATCCCGGAAAAAGCGGAAGAAGGGAAAACCTATCCGCGACTTCGCGGCGATTTCAGCTTGAACGCCGCAAATGTTCTCACCACCTCCACGTTCCTGGAAAGGTTCAACCTGGAGCGTTTGGCGTTAACGCACGACCTGAACGCGCGCCAAATCCGCAACCTCGCCGCCGCGCTTCCTCCGCAAACCGCCGCCTCGAAAATCGAAATCATCCTTCACTGCCATCTCCCAATCTTCCACACGGAGCACTGCGTCTTTTGCCGTTTCCTCTCCGATGGTAACAGCTACAAAGATTGCGGCCACCCGTGCGAAACAAACGACGCGCGATTGCGCGACTCGAACGGCAAAGACCATTTAGTTCTCGCGGACATGGGCTGTCGCAACACCGTCTTCAACGCCGAAGCGCAATCCGGCGCCATGTTTGTTCAAGATTGGATAAACATCGGAAACATAAAGAACTACCGAATTGAACTCGTGGATACGGATAAAAACGAAACTGTTTTGCTCTTACACACGTACGAGAAGTTGCTCAGAGGAGAAATATCCTCTCGAGACGCGTACGAGCAGTTGAGGAAAGTCAAAGACAAAAACGGAAACGTCCAAGGATGCAACGTCGGTTCCTTCGCCGTGAGAGAAGAGAAGAGCAGAGACGGGATGAAGAAAACCGCGGCTGAGATCAAGTTGAACAATCAGGAGAAAAAGAAGAAAAGGTATACTAATAACACGAATAAAGATAACAGTAGTAAGAAACCCTCCTCGTCGGTATCGAGATGAGAAGAGGAAGAAGCGAGAGGGAGAGACCGTCCGCTTGCGTAAAATCGAGATTCTTTGCAACCGTCAAAGAGCAGCCAAATTTGTATAAAATTCAACAACACAATTCCACAACCGCAAACGACACACACGAAGAAAAAACAAGAATGCACTCGGTCGCCAGACAACTCGCCATTCGCGTGGCCACGTCTTACTCGTCGTCTTCGTCGAGTTCTTACTCGTCGTCTTACTCGTCGTCCAAAACGCTCAAAGGCTTTTCACATTCCAAAATCTTCGGGAAAAGGGCGATGGTGATGAAATTTACGACGACGACGCCTCGAGCGTCCTCGGACTCTTCTTCATCGAAGAACGAGAACGACAACACGGACGAATCGAAACCGCAAAACGAACTGATCGAAGCTCTGGATAAAATCTCAAAAAGGGAAAATTTGGTCAAGAAGAACAAGAGGAAACAGCCGGATGTTATCGTGGAGAATGCGGCACATCCGCCGCCTGGTGGGTCGGCTGCTTCGTTAGGCGGCGGCGGGGGATCGAATACGGTGATGGGACCGGGCACGTCCGAAGAGTGGCGCGAGTTGGACGAGAAAGTGAACACGTACCCGAGCGAGCGAAAATTTCAAGCCATTGGAGTTAACTCGCCGGAGTTTGTTGGAGACATGGTGAAACTCGTGGAAGATACGTTGGGCGACGGGAGGAAAGTGCATCCGGAAAACGTGACGAGTAACTTGAGTAAAAACGGAAAGTATTGCAGCGCAAACATGACGGTTGTTTTGATGAATGGGGAAGAGGTGATTAATATTATGGCGAAGTTGAAAGCGGACGAACGAGTGAAGTGGTATTTGTGATTGATTGGTTTTAATTATTATCATTATTATTATTGTCAGTATTATTCTTTTGTTGCGAATTTACCCAACGCCCACAGCGGGAAGATGTTCTTATAGTTTGCGTACGTAATCATGCAGTTGTTGTTGAATACGCCCATGATATTTTCCTGCGGCCAATCGCCGTCTGGGAGTTGCTTTTTGAGCAAGCACGCGGCGGCTTTGCGCAACGGCGCGGCGTCTCTCTTCTCTTGACCGGTGGCGAGTAAGGCAAGCATAGCCCACGAGGTGTTGACGCAATGCGCAAACTCGGTTTTCCCGTCTTTTTCGTAGAGTTGATGATAGACTTTCTTTTCGCACGAGAGATAGCTTTCGCCCCATCCGCCGGTGGTTTCTTGTTGCTTGGAGAGTAAAAACTGCACCGCTTTACGCAAGTGTGGGCACGTGTCATACGTCGACCCGGTCGCAATCAAACCTAAAACACCAAACCACGTGCCGTAGGTGAAACAAATCGCCCACGAACCGTACCAGCTCCCGTCTTCTTTTTGAATGCTCTTCAAAAAGTTTCGGCCGCTTTTGCGCGCTTTTTCAATGCGGGGCACAATCGGGTGGTCCGGAAACCGTTTAGCGAACTTGGAAATCGCTTGGATAGATGCCGACGAACACTCCACGTACGGATAATCAATCATGATGTCCCCGAACGTCTCCGCCGGGTTTAAAATTTCTACCCACTTACCGGCTCGAGTGTTTTCGTACGTCGCCCATCCGCCGCTTCCTTGAGGCTTGAACCCAAATCTTTGCGTGTTTTGATAACTCAGAATCACATTTACGCAATCCGCTAATCGATCGACTGCTATTTTGTTTTTTGGGTCAATTTTAATCAAACCTTGATCTTCCATATCCATCACCGATAGCGCGGCTTTTAAACCTTCGCTGGAGCAATCTGAAATGGGCCATCCGTGGTCTCTAGTGCTAAACGGCCATGCGCCTTTGGAGATGTGTCGGTAATATTTCTTCAGTTCCGGCGCGTCATCTCTAACTTGACTGTCGTCGATATACTTAGCGGCGTCGCGCAAACACTCGTTGAAGTTTTTTGCCAACCCGGTCGCTTCAATCGCTTGAACCGCAAACGCGCAATCCCAGAGTTGACTGCCGTTGTATCCCTGCATTTTCATACCGTCTTCGGCGACCCATAAATAGTCCCAAAATCGAGGCATGTGTTTCTCCACGCCTTCTGCGTCGCCGCTAAAGTATCTGCACAAACAGTTGAACACTTTGTTGACTGGACCAATGTCCACGTATCGCGTGTTTTCGTCTTCGTACACCACGTGCTTCAGCGCTTCTCTGTTCGCCCATTTGCGCAAAGGCGAACGGAGTAAAATAGGTTCGACTTTTGAAAGCGTGCCCCATAGCACGTCTTGCAACATTGGATGCGGGTAATATAAATCTTCGTTCGCGCATTCATTCCTGGCTTTGTTCCAGTTAATCGTGTCGTACTCTTGACAGTACAATTCCAACTTCAGCGCCTCGCTGACCGGGTTCCCGGCTTCGATTTGCGCGCGTTTGCCGTACAAATACGACATCGGTAAATACACCATCCTACAGTGACACCAATATCTCCCCGGGTGCGCTGGAAACCAATACGGAAGCAACCAACACTCGGGAGGAATTGGATTTAAACCTTTCCACTCGTAACATCCCAACATCGCTAACCAAAACTTACCCCAACTCGGCGTTTTCGTCGCCCCGCCTCTTACTTTAATCCACTCTTGCATCTTCCTCAACGTTTCCGAAGATTCGAGCTCTTCACCTAAACACCGCAACGCGACGTACGTCAACACTGAACCGAACATCGTCGAGTGTCCTTCGATGTGCAACCCAACGCCGCCATCTTCGTTGACGTGATTTTCCAAGTACCGTTTCATTTCCACTTTCACGTGCGCCGGTAACATCTCTTTCTCTTTCTTCATAATTTTCATCGCAATGATTAATCCAGGCATGAGAAACATCGGTCCGCCGTAATCCGACGGCCAGTGTCCGTCTGGATGTTGTTGTCCTTGGTAATACTCCACGCCCGCTTTGAGCGCCCGTTTCGTTTCCTTCTCGACCGCGAATTCGTCCGCGACTGCGCCGTCCGCGCTCGGCGGCGTCGTTTTCCTCTCTCTCTTCCTCTCTACCCGTCGCGCATCGAACGCGTCTCTCATCAGCGCATCTTTGCTGTGCTTTTGAACGAACCTGTTCTCTCGAAACTCTTTCCTGCGTTGGTTTTGCTTCTCGATGTCCTTTTCGGACGCGTTCGGGTCGAACGCCCACGTTTGCCGACCGACGTGTGCGTTCAACGTGTGCAGTTTCTTCTCGGCATCCAAATTTGGTTCCGAGCAGACCAGTTTCCACATTTTTTTACGATTTGTTGTAAGACGACGACGACCACGACGGATAAAGTAACAACGATATCTTCGGTATCTGGTGCGCGTCCGTGCTTTGAATCTGTTTTGCGCGCGCGAGAGATAGATAGAGAGAGAGAGAAACTCCAATAGGGAAAAAGTAATTCTAAATCCAATCTCTCTTCTGCAAGCGCGCTTTAACACTTCTCTTCGTCTCCTCCGCTCTCTGTCTAGAGTTCTTAAGTTGTTGTTCTCCGCGACGACTGTTGTTCGATTGTAGTTTCGCGGGATGAAAAGTTATTCCTCGGAGGGATAAAGTTTACGAGCGAGAGAGGAACAAAAAGATATGTTTGTGCGTGCGTGTGCGAAAAACGTGTGCCCAAGCACACACGGGAGTGGAGAAAAGCACCACATACACAATGATATCACAGGCGTTGTGTGATACCCAATCGATCCAAATTTAATCTGTTTTTCGTGTTTCGTCTTCGTTTTTTGGGTTCTCGTTCGCTCGCTCTCTCAAAGGTTGTTTTTAGGGAACCTCGTCGCAAAAAAACTAGTGGCTCTGAACAGAAGCACAAGAGACCATACACTGAAAGCGACAGTTACTCAAATCTATTCGAATTTCCTCACACTTACCGCACACGCGAACGTCGAAAAGTACCCCTTTTATTCTCTTAAGAAGAGAATATAAACATGTCCTCCGCCTCTCTTCTCGCGAAAGGGTTCCAAGCGTCGGCGTTGTCCTCGCGAAGCATCGCGGTGCGTGATTGATTTTTTTTTTCTCTCTCGCTTTCGTTTTTTTTTATTCTTTTCCATCTTGTTCTTCTTCTCGCGGATATTTTCTGCGCCTAAATGCGCGCGAGTTTTACGCATTTGAGAGAGGTAGATGTGGTTGTGTGCGAGGTTTGGCTTCACTTTTACGCGAAGGAAGATGGGAAGGAGGAAACGCGCTCAACTCGCGCGAGTGTGCGCGTTCGCGAGTGGTCGCACTCGCGAGTGAATTTCGCACGCATATCCATTAATCTTTTTAGAGGAGCGTTCAAAGACTGACTTTTCGTGTTTCTAATCTTCATCCAACAAAACACGGGCACAGACGCGCGCGCAGCAGCAACAGAAGCAACGAGGAGGATCGACCACGTCTCGCGCTTTTGGTCGTCGTAAATCTTCGGTCGTCGTTAAAGCTTCGGAAGATGACGTCGATCTCGACGACATCGCGCAAGCTATTGAAGAACTCGCCAAGGAGAACGAGAAGCTTCGCATGAGTTTGGAGGAGGAGGAAGCGGCTGAAGAGGAGACCGTGGCTGCCGCCACGGCGGTTGCGACGGCGCCAAAGCCGGTCGCTGCTGCTGCTCCGGCAAAATCGGCCGGATCTGGCGCCGTTTCCGCGTTTGGCGTCCCGGTATTGACCGAGGATCCGAAGAGACACCGCGGCTTCAAGTTCCCGCAGTTGGAAGGCGACGGTTTCGGCGTTTGCGCGGTAGACGGCACGTTGGCGGGCCACAAAGGCCACCTGGGCCACAGATGGGATAAATTCAAAAACTTGAGACAAGCGATCGAAGACAACGAAGAAGGAGGGATTGAAGGTTTCTCCAGAGGCTACGAGAAGATGGGTTTCAACAGAAACGAGGAAACCGGAGAGATTACGTACAGAGAGTGGGCGCCGAACGCGAAATCGGCGTGCTTGTTTGGCGACTTCAACAACTGGGCCACCGACGCGAACGGAGTTTGGATGACCAAAAACGATTTTGGTGTGTTTGAAGTGACGGTACCGCCGAATGCGGACGGGTCGCCGGGTATCCCGCACGGCTCGAGAGTGAAGATTCATTTGGAAACGCAAGACGGTTCATGGGTCGACAAGATTCCGGCGTGGATCAAGTTCGCCGTGCAAGCGCCGGGGAACATTCCTTTCGATGGCATTTACTACGATCCGCCGAAAGAAGAGCAATACGAAATGAAATGGTCGAGACCGGATGCTCCGGAAGAGTTGAGAATTTACGAAGCGCACGTCGGCATGTCCTCGAGAGAGCCGAAAATCAACTCCTACATCGCCTTCGCGGATGAGGTTTTGCCGAGAATTAAAAACTTAGGGTACAACGCGGTCCAGTTAATGGCGATTCAAGAGCACGCGTACTACGCGTCTTTTGGTTACCACGTGACGAACTTTTTTGGCGTTTCCTCTCGATGCGGTACGCCAGACGAGTTGAAGTATTTGGTGGATAAAGCGCACTCCATGGGTATTTCTGTTTTGATGGATTTGGTTCACTCGCACTCTTCTTCGAACGTTACCGATGGTATCAACATGTTTGACGGCTCCGACGGACAATACTTCCACAGCGGACCGCAAGGCTACCACTGGATGTGGGATTCTCGATGCTTCAACTACGGCGAGTGGGAAGTCATGAGATTTTTGTTGTCCAACTTGCGATACTGGATGGAAGAGTTCAAATTCGACGGTTTCCGTTTCGATGGCGTCACGTCTATGATGTACAAACACCACGGTTTACAAGTTGCGTTTACGGGTAATTACGACGAATATTTTGGCATGGCCACGGATGTGGACGCCATGGTGTACTTGGCCTTGGCGAACGATATGTTGCACACTTTGTACGACGGTAAGGTCACGACCATCGCAGAAGATGTCTCCGGTATGCCCACGTTGTGCCGACCGGTGCAAGAAGGTGGTGTAGGTTTCGATTATCGCTTACAAATGGCCATCGCGGATAAGTGGGTCGAAGTCTTATCCGAATGGGGTTCGGACGAAAACTGGGAAATGGGCAACTTGGTGTTTACCATGGAGAACCGCCGATATGGCGAGAAGTGCATCTCGTACGCGGAATCGCACGATCAAGCGTTGGTCGGGGATAAAACGACGGCGTTTTGGCTTATGGACGCGGAAATGTACACGAACATGTCCACGTTATCGCCGGATTCGCCGCTCGTTACCAGAGGTATCGCTTTGCACAAGTTGATTCGTCAGTTCACCATGGGTTTGGGCGGCGAAGGCTACTTGAACTTTATGGGCAACGAGTTCGGTCACCCGGAGTGGATTGATTTTCCCAGAGGCGACCGCGTGGAAGCCTCGACCGGTGAATTCATCCCGGGTAACGGTAACTCCTACCACTTGTGCCGCAGACGCTTTGATTTACCTGAAACAGACCACTTGAGATACAAATTCTTGGAAGCGTTTGACGCGAAGATGAACCGCGTCGCTGGTTTCTTCAAATACATGGCGAGCGACCACCAATACACGAGCTTGAAAGACGACGGCGACAAGATGATTGCGTTCGAAAGAGGCGATTGCGTTTTTGTCTTCAACTGGCACCCAGTCAACTCGTACTCGGACTACCGCATCGGTTGCAAGAAAGCTGGTAAGTATAAGTTGGTGTTGAGTTCGGACAACCCCGAGTTTGGCGGTTGGGACAACTTGTCCACGCACCACGACGGCAGCTACTTCGCAGACTCTACCGCGCACAACGGTCGCCCGGCGAGTTTCCAAGCGTACATCCCGTCTAGAACGGTTGCCGTTTTTGCTTTGGAAGAAGATATCGAAAGAGTGGGGTACACGTACGGAGAAGAGTACGTTTCCAGAGTCGTCGAAGTCTCCAACGAACACGTATAAAAAAACAATAGAAACACACATACATTCACTTTCACACGAACAAACAGCGCGGCAAAAATATACTTTTATTAACAAAAGGGACTAATATTGTTGTAATACTCCATATCACTCAGATCTATTCTATCTTTTCTTCCATGCTATCCTTCGCCGCTTTTTTCTGCCAACACGCGTTTGAAATCTTCCTCACAATCCCCATATAAAACGCTCCTTTATTCTTAACCTCTTTCTTATTCTTATTCGTCGTGAACTTGCGAATTTCGTTCGCCGCTTTCTCGCACACGTCTCTCGGAAGCAAACCCAAAAACGACTTCAATCGATCGTCGAAATCGCTCTCCCTCAACGTCCCTTCGCTATTCTCGCACGCGTGCTTAATCACCACCTCCACATCATCTGGTGCAGTCAACACTTTCAATCCTTCTCTTTTCGTTTTCCCTTCCTCTTTCGTGTTCACTTCTTTCCCTTCCTCCTTTTTCGCGCGTCTCACCGACTTCGGTTCTTGATACGTCTTACGTTCGCATCTCTCCACCGTCACCGGTCTGCCTCTGAACAGAGTATCGTGCAACTTCATCGCTTTCTTCGCCGCTTTCGCGGTGGTAAAATCCACGAACGCAAACCCTTTAAACTTTTTCTGCTTCCCCGGCGTCCCTTCGCCGTCGCCTCCAGCCATTCGAATTTGCCCAACATCTCGTCCACATCCTTGTCTGTTCAAGTTCGCTTTCAACCACGGCGCGATATCCTTCGCTTTCGTATCGAACGGCATTTGACCGAAAAACAACGTGTGCATTTCCCCGTTCTTCTTGTCGTTGTTGTTTGTCTTTTTATCATCATCGTTTTTATCTCTCTTCTTCTCTTTTCGTTTCTTTCTTCTTTCATCTTCGCCGTCGGCGCCGTCGTCCTCTTCTCGCTCACGTTTCGTCTTCTTCTCCTTCTTCAATTTTTTTTCTCTCTTGTGCTTCTCCTTGGACTTTTCCGTCGCGAGCTCTTCGAACTCGTTCATTTTCTTCGTATCGCTGCTGCCTTCCTTCCGTTCTCTCGTTTACACGCAAAGGGCTGCGCGTGAAGAGATGATTTTTTGTGTCGATTCCATTCTGTTCAAGAGCTTTCGAGAGGAGAGGGAAAAAGGACCAACGCACACGCCTGACAAACGCCATCGAAAGAGAGAGAAAAAGCGAGAAAGGAGGGAAACGCACAGCTGTAACCGTAAACGATGATGCTTAAGTAATTCTTCTTTTAATTCTTCTTCTCTACCTAGTGAATTTCAACGCCGTTTTCTTTTAAACTTTCCAGAAGCGCGGAGAGCTTCCCGCCGAACCGTTTCCTCTTCGGCTGGAAACTCGCGCGTCGCCCGCTGTATTTTTCGTTCTTTTTCGACGTGGTCGATTGTAAGCCTTCGAAATTGATCGCATCTAACTGGATTTTCTTCAATCGTTCGGCTAAGAGTTTCCCGATGTGTTTACACGCGCTTTTATCCGACGTCGACGCGAGTCTTTCTCTTCCCTCTGCTTTTTGTTCTGTTGGGTTGCTCTTGTTCTCATCATCAGTGCTACTACTATTACTATTATTATTTTCTTCGTCTCCTATCTTCCTCCTCGCGATCCTCGTCCTATCCTCTAACGTGGACGCCGAAGCGACGATGTGCCCGTCCGCCGGTCGAACGACTCGGCCAACCACGTGGCGGTTGCTAAAAAACACCTGCAAACGATGCGCTACTTTTCCCCCGATTGATGCGACTGCCTCGGATGATGATGACATTCTTTATACACACAGAGAAGATATAAAGTATTTTCTCAAACTCCTTCTCAAACTTCCAAAAAAGGAGTCGCTCTGACCGCGCGTTCGTTGATTATGTATATAAATGCGCCTCTACACCTGCAAACGAACCGAAAAGTCTCGTCCTTTCTCTCTCTTCTTTTTATCCCCTCTTGTGCTCTTTGCTCTGTCAAATGTTTTTCACGGAGGAGTTTCAAAAGCGCAGATATTTAGGGTTTTTGAATTTTGAGGCAAAAGAAGAGAATTTCTTGTTCGTTCTTCCTTCAATACATTTTGTACATATAACTGTTCGTTCTTTGCGCATCATCATCAAAGAGAACAAAACTACGCGTCGAGAAGAGAAGTGGCGCACATAAAATCACGAAAGCGGTGCGAAAAGAAATCTTTTACTACCTCGTGCGCTCGAATTCTCGCGCACATCTTGGTTTCATTGGTCGCGAGAGAGAGTGTTCGGAGGAATTGTGGGAGAGCGCGCGATCGAAATTTCTCGAGGCAAAAAAGCGGAATTGTAGCACTTTTTATAAGCCAAAAGAGAGGAGCTTTTGCCGTTGAATTTTCACATCCGGGAGTACGAGGAAGAAACCTTAGCGCGCGCTTTCGAAACCCTTCATAAAAAAAGATCTTCGACGCGCCTTGCATTCCATCGCATCCATTCGATCCCAGCTCGAGTGGTTCTGTGCTTCGCGAAAAAGCGTTTCATCGACACGAAAGTAAGCGCGCGTAAAAAGGACCGAATCGTCGTAATTACCAAAAAGGGAGTCCTTCTGACTCACTCGAGAAAAAACGGGATATTTATTGGGAGATATTTTGAGTCTCACAGTAAAGAGGAAAAGAAAAAATTTATCACAAGATGGGGGCGAATACGACGAATAAAACCACCACCAGCGCGAACGAAAACAACAACAAATATAAATCACCCACCGCTCCACCGGCGTTTAACACCAGCGCGCCAGGGCGCGAACGATTTTATAACTCGATCAAATTCGATTCGAGCGGCGACTTGCAACGAGCGAGCGAAATCGACGAACGGATGATTCGAGAGAAGTACGACCAAGACTCCGAGTTGGTGGATTTGGAGAGAGAGATTTTGACTGGTGAGGACGAAGAAAAGAAAGATGCCGCTCTTGGGTCGCTCGCAGTGAGAGGAGGTGGAGCGCAGCCGCCGTCCAGGTTGGGTAACGCCGCGGTCGGGAAGATGGTCACGAGGACGGAACAACGAGAAGCGAAAGAGATGACGGGGAATAATAATAATAATAATACTATAAACGAGAATAAAAATAACAAAAAAGATAAAGAAATGATGATGGAAGAGAGAAACAAAGAATCGAGTGGAGGTAAAGGCGGGAGCAACGATGCCACCGCCGCTGCTGCGACGGAAAAACAAGATTCAGGCTCCAACGACGACTCGAACAAACTCTCGGAGTCCAACGAGTCCAAGTTATTGCGTTCTCAGCAGCAGCGAGGCGTTAAAAATCCGAGCGGAAGTGGTGGAAGTGGTGATGGAAGCGACGATAACAACACGAAGAACAAAATCAACAACCTAAAAACCTCCGGAGACGAGAAGATGATGATCATCAAAGAAAACGGCACCAACGAAAACGCCGCGGAGATGAACGAAAACGATTTGTTGTGCGATTTTGGCGCGGAGAAACAACCCATGGTTGTCGCCTCGCCGAGAAAGAAGAGCAAGACCGCTTATTCTTCGGATCTTAATAGAAATTGTGATGGCGATACCGGCGGAAGGTACAGTGAGCTGGAAGATGGGCGTCGTCAAGAAGGAAGAAATAACAAACAAAAACAAGAAGGAGACAAAAATGCAAAATTAGTCTCTAACAACAACAGCAAAGTCAACAACAATAACAACAACTCGTCAAACGATAACTCGAACAGCTCGGGGAGACAAGGAGGTAGAAAACAAAGGAATCCAGTGCGTGCACCGAAACGAAACGATTCGAGCAGCGGTGACGATTTGATCATCCCGGACGAAGAGGAAACGAAGAACGCAAATCTGCTCTCCGAGTGTGATAATCTCTTCGTTCCACCAGTTGCACCTTTGTTTAAACCGCCAAATCACGCGGGCGCTAGTAACGCGGCGATGCATAAATCGGCTTCTGGTAACATCGACGTGAACGATGGTACGAATGCTAAGACGTTTGGCGCGAACGGCAAGGCGATGAATACTATCAACACCATCGATGACTCGTTGTATGATCAGCAGTTCCAAATTGAACCGGAGCTTTTAAGCGCCAGACCTGGTTCGGATGATTCGTTTAGACTGTTTGATCCCGCAGCGACGCAAGGGAAGAGCAACGAAGGTAGCGATGAGGGCGAACAGCTCGCTTCAGGTAGAGGTAGACGCCGACGTTCCAGCGGGCGAAATACGAATAATAAAAGCAATAGCACTAGAAAAACGAGCGGTTCAGACAACTCCTCCTACGACGAAGAAGCCGACGGATCGCGAGAAAAATTGGATAACAACGCGGAAGAGAGCGACAGCGATATTGACATCTCGAACGATCTGTCGGACGAAGAGGTTTACGAAGCCGATTACGAAGATAAAGAACGTTTGATTGACGATTTAGAAGACGATTTGGGCGAGAATACGAACAACCACCGCGTCGGTCGACCTTTGATTATAGGAAGTATGGGCAGAGGCAGCGTCGGTGGAGAAATCATGCCGGGAATGCTCGTGAACGGTCGACGCGCGCAAAGAGGGCGACCGCCCAAGCACGAGAAGGTGGCGCCTTCTCGCGCGATTTCTGGGAAGAAGACAAATTTGAAAGGAGCGTCGAACACCAAGGGCAGTACAAAAAGTAATAACAAATCGTCATCATCGTTGGCGACGTTAACGACGATGCGTCCTGCTTCAAACAAATCGATACGTGGCGACAGTAAGAGTAAAATGAAAGCAACAGGCAAGATGTTTGATGATCTCGGTGAATACACCATTGCAAAGGTGGACGAAAAGAAGCGCAGCAAACAAGCGGGCGGTTCTAAATCTACCGCGAATACCAACAACAAAATGGTTGGTAAACGCAACTTGTCGAGCGCGATGGCGAGATCTGGTTCCGAAAACGCACCGAATAAGCGCGGCCGGAAGAACGTAGACAGCGATACGAAGTCGCTGTCGTCCAGTGGCTTATCGGAAGGATTCCAAACGAGCGCTTTGGGTCACGCGATTGGCGGTACAAATACGAAATCAACCGGAACCACCGCCGCGCGTGGTCGTGAACCGAACCCTCAAGGCGGTCCTCGACGTTCGAAACATCACAACCCGTGGGGATTAGACGAAGCTCAGGCTTTGATTGAAGGCGTCTCCAGATGCGGCGGCGGTAAATGGGCCGATATTAAAAAGCTTGGGTTTCCGGAAATTGAACATCGCACCGCGGTTG
>Ga0209425_10000556_pt1 | contig 45573 bp, 40 predicted proteins | sample COG_05_FD_184749 | JGI IMG/M metagenome (GOLD analysis project Ga0209425, IMG submission 184749) | Pelagic Microbial community sample from North Sea - COGITO 998_met_05 (SPAdes) (version 2) | ecosystem: Environmental > Aquatic > Marine > Neritic zone/Coastal water | place: Helgoland, sampling...
CTTTGATTTCGTAAACATGCTTTGTGCCGTCAACGAACATCATTTTGATTTGAGAATCTTTTGTAAAGTAAGGAGCTGTAGAGACCATTAAGTTGGCCATTTTACCATTCTCAACAGAGCCTGTTACATTTTCAATGCCAAGCATAGAAGCAGGGTTAGTCGTAAGTGCAGCAAGTGCATCATTTTCGCTCAAACCATTTTCTATTAGCGTCATTACATTGTCCTTAATTTTACCAGCGCTAGCGCCTCTTGCAGAAAAACCAAAGTTGACACCAGCTTCTATCAAAGCACCTGCTTGACCTACGTGAGTATTATAAAACTCCATACGTCTAGCTTCTAAAGCCTTCACTTCGTCTGTCTTATCGTCTCCTTTAATATCTTTTGGCTTGTCCGGAAGGTCAAGTGATAAGAAGATAGGAGTTCCAGTCGCTTTAAGTTCATCAATTACGCCCCAAGCTTGTTCTACTCCCGATAATATTAGGTTAAAGCCCAAGTCGTTCTGTAAACGCATGGCACGTCTAACGTCTAGCATATCGCTAACATCAAACATAACAGGCTTAGTTTTGCTAATCACTGGGTGGAAAGCTAAGCTTACACGATCACTAGTAGGTCTTTCAAGACCTGCAGGGTTTTGAGCATAAAGCTCTGTGTGGTCTTTGTGATTTTCTGCATTGCGGTATAGATTTCTCCATTTCGCCATGATACCGAGGATGTTACCTGGATAAGCTCCTGGAGCACCTACGAACTGTGCATATAATGCGGCATCTCTCGCTAAAACAATATCATCTACGTGATCCGCATCATTCAATAGAATGATTGATCCAGAGCCAGGAAGCATTCTTCCGTAAGGGACACTATGTGAAATAGCGAATCCGACTTTTCTCATGTTGCCGATACTACTACTCTTGATATCCAATTGTTCCATTACACTATTTTCAGGAGTAATACCTGCATAGTCATTTGGTGGGTCAGGAGTGAAGAGATTCTGAGGTCTTGGCATGTTCTCAGGTCTTTTAGCACCTGTATTCGACATACCGTCTATAAAGGCAGCATAGACATATAATCCAGAAGCATCGATAACCTCTGCATCATTAGGGATGGATACATTTTTTCCAACACTAACGATTAATCCATTTTTGACTACCACTGTGGCATCTTTCATTTCACTACCAGGTTTTGTGATAACCGTGGCATTGGTAATTGCATACGTTGTAGTCACTGCAGACTCACCCGATGGGTCACTCTGAGCTAACAAACTCGTTTGCATTACAGTGAATGAAAGCAGCAACACTAGGTGTAGGCGTAACATTCGAAGCGATTTCATATTTAGCAATTTAGTTTTCATTAGTTCAAGGCGATAATATAGTTGAAAGGTGCTGTCAATTCAAAGTCAAATATGAGAGTGGTTAGATAATGATTTTGGGGGTAGGCAAAGTGGATAATAGCCGAATTCTAATCGCGTAGGGTCCAATTTAAAAAGGACCCGAATTGGGCCCTTTTTAAAATATGATATTTCAGTAATTTTTACTTAGGATCAAGAATATCAGCGATTCTATCCTTTAAATCCTCTAGGTGCACTCTGCTCGCTCTGTCAGAATATCTTCCGATTGCATTACTTACTTCTCTTTGAAGTGTTTTTAGCTCAGACTTGACAACTGGTCTAATATCAGATTGACTGATATCAACTGTTCTCGCTTGAAACTGACTTACTTCGTTGGTCATCATAAACTCTAAACGCTCAACGAAAGCTCTTTGAAGGTTTCTTCTGTAAGTGTCAATTTCTGTACCACTGGCCAATTCAGAGAATAGACCTTTTCTTACATCAGCGAACATCTGGTAGATGGTGTAAGTGTTTGTTCCTTTGAAAGCTTCTGCTTCAATTAGACGTTGTGCGCGTGTCGCATCTAAAAGGTTATTCAAGAAAGAGACTTGAGTCGTTCTGATACGGTTCACTGCACCGTAGCTTTCCATTTTTCTCAGTAACTCCTCGTCCAACAGCCATTCGGGCTTAGAAAAGGCGTATTTATTCATCCAGTTCATGGCAGCTACTTGCTGCTGTTCAGATACTACATTGTAGATAGCGCCCTCCTGATCGGTAGACTTAAAGTCTTCTGTAATACCCCCAACGTTAGTAATCACATGACCAACAAAACGTCTCCACTGACCGATGATCTCATTATAGATTTCTCTTGTATCATCGTAGTTTTCACCATCCGTAGTGGTCCACTCCAATAGGTTAGGCACTACTTTCATGATATTTTCCATACCATAAGTACTAGCTAGCACACTGTTGTCACCCAAGTCCTCGGTTTGTGATTCTGGGTTATGCCCATTGCTACTACCGAATCTGAACATGCGATCATTCGCTTTATCTAAAATCCATTGATCTAAAGTACTTGATTCAGCTTCTGGCGTATTGGCATTAGGAATTACTCTGTATCCCCAGTTGATCACATACTTGTCATAAGGACCAATTTTTCTAATGAATCTTGTTACGCCATCACCCGGCTGTGCGATATAATTTACACGTGCATAGTCCATGATCGTAGGTGCAACACCATATTCTGCGGCAAATTCAGGGTTTCTTAGTGACTCAACAGGGTAGGAAGAACTTGCCTTCATATTGTGTGGTAAACCCAGCGCATGGCCAATTTCGTGAGCGATTACGGCTCTCATCATTTCACCGATATCTTCAGCAGGAGTGTCAAGCGTTCTCGCTCTTGGATTAGCAGCACCTGTTTGGATCAAATACCAGTTTCTATATGATCTCAAGTGGTTGTGGTACCAGATGATATCACTTTCAATGATTTCACCAGTTCTTGGATCTGAGGTACTAGGACCAGTTGCATTTCTGGTCATGTTGGCGATGTATCGTACCGTTGAATACCGTGTGTCCTCAGGGCTCCAATCTGGATCTTCTTCTTTAGAAGGAGCGTCTTTTGCAATAATGGCATTTTTGAAACCAGCAGCTTCAAAAGTTACTTGCCAATCTTCAATCCCTAGCTTAAACCATTTTCTGAATTTCTCAGGAGTTGCAGGATCAAGGTAATAAACGATCGGTTTGATAGGTTCTACCAATTCGCCTCTAGCATAGGCTGCAGGATCTTTTGGCTCTAATCTCCAACGCTTCAAGAAACGCACTTGATCGCCTTTCAATTTATCTGAGCTGAAGTTGATATTTCCATTAGTAAACCAACCCACCCGTTCATCTGCCAAACGGGGCATCATTTTGTCTTCAGGAAGTTTAATCATTGATTGTGCTACCTGCATCGTGATTAAGCCTGTATTGGCATTAGATGGCGGACGGCCTGCATCAAAGGTCATCACCTGACGTACTTCCACGTTTTCAGGGAAACTCTTAGTCGACTCTGTATAGCTTTTTTCTGGATCAAGTCTTCTTACTTGAAATTGCGTCCTGTATCTAGCGCTCATCGCACTGATTGCCCTAGTGTCACCAGTGAAGAATTTAGTGACATCTACTAAGTAGGCAGCAGAGTCTTCAGGTTGACCTTCAACTTTAAACGATCCTATAATAGGGGCAAAGTTGTTGTTCATTACTGATTTGTAGATGGCATCAGTACTGTCCGCTACGTTGTTGAATGACACTTTCTTTAATAGAATTTGGTCTTCTCTTAATTCCCAGCGTACTACTTGTTCGATCAATTTGGAACCTGACCCAACGAATCCTCCACCAAAGTTCTCAGGAGCAGATACGAGCCTTGTAACCCATAGCATATCCTTGCCTAATTCGGTATGAGGAATTTCGTACATAATCTTACCGTCTTTCTGATAAACAGTGAATAGCCCATCGTCAGAGGCCATTCCTTCTATCAAGGAAGCGTATATTTTTTCTTTCTTTTTAGGAGCGCTTGACTTTTCTGTAACAGAAGCAACTTCTGCAGTTTGATTGCGTTTTTTCCTTTGTGCAAATGTTTCATTGCTAGGAACCATAAAGCAAAAGGTTAGCAAACCTATGCTCATGACTTTCAATAAAGTATTTATCCTTTTCATTGGGTATATTTTTATTTAGCTGTAATGACGCATTTTCATCGCAAAGCAGAAAAAGTTATTCCCAAAGTGGGTAATTGATTATGTTAGTGGTCAGTTGAGTAAGTAAAACATTAGAATAAGAATGATTGATTGGCAGTTGGTGGGTGATGCATACAGAGGTTATGCAAACTATTTGTGGCAGGAAATTACATTCCAATACGACTATAAGCCCTTGTGGCAGAATTACTTCTGGGCCCTTATCGGTGTTTCTCTGATATTCATGGCCTGGGAATGGTTTAGGCCTTGGCGCAAGGATCAGCCTAAGTTTAGGAAGGACTTTTGGCTCGATGCCTTCTATATGTTCTTCAACTTCTTTCTCTTTTCATTGATCATCTTCAACGCTATGTCTAATGTGGTGGTGGAAGCATTCAATGGCTTGTTGGCCGATATTGGCATCACTAACCTAGCAGCCATAGAAATTGGATCATGGTCAGTTATTGCACAGCTTTTAGCGTTGTTTGTTATCAGGGACTTTATCCAATGGTGGACACACAGGCTTTTGCATGCCGTTCCTGCACTATGGAAGTATCATAAGGTGCATCATTCTGTAGAGCAAATGGGATTCGCAGCGCACCTCAGGTATCATTGGATGGAAACCATCGTATACCGCACGATTGAGTACATTCCGTTGGCCATGATAGGCTTCGGCATAGACGATTTTTTCTTTGTACATATGTTCACATTAGCTGTGGGGCATTGGAATCATGCGAATATTAAAGTGAACCTTGGCCCATTAAAATACATCTTCAACAACCCGAACATGCACATGTGGCACCATGCCCATGATTTGCCTGAAGGAAGGAAAATGGGCGTTAATTTCGCGTTGACACTAAGCATTTGGGATTATCTTTTTGGTACAGCTTATATACCCTCAAGCGGTAAATCGATTAAACTCGGCTTTCCGGGTGTTTCAAAATTCCCTAAGACATTTTTAGGACAGATTTTCTATGGTTTCAACAAGAAGGACCAATGACGAGAACATCCTAATCTGTAATTCTCATAAAATAAGAACCATGAAAATACTTTTTAGTCTAACGATTTGCCTAACACTTTCTGCTTCACTTTTTGCCCAAGAAGCGAAAACCGAAGATGTTCAATCTGCTGATGCAATCATTGCAGCACTATACGATGTGATTTCTGGTCCCGCTGGTGAGAAACGAGATTGGGATAGAATGAAGAGCCTTTTTATCCCTGAAGGAAGGTTAATGCCGACTGGCAAAGGATCGAATGGTGTTGGGTATCGTACTTGGACAGTTCAAGAGTATATCGAGCAAGCAGGTGCTGGGCTTGAGGAGGGAGGTTTCTTCGAAGTAGAAATTAGTCGTAAGACAGAGGCCTATGGTACTATTTCACATGTCTTCAGTACGTATGAGTCACGGAGAACTCTCAAAGATGACAAACCTTTTGCACGTGGAATCAACAGCATTCAGTTATTGAATGGTGGTGATCGTTGGTGGATTGTTAGCGTCTTTTGGATGGGAGAGACGCCTGAGTTTCAACTTCCAAAGAAGTACTTGAAGAAGAACTAACTCAATCCTTTAACACATTACTTATAAATCTCATTAATTACACCCGCTAAGCGGACGCCTGCTTCTTTGACCCTTTGCTTTACCAAGTCAAAGTTTTGGTAGGAGTAGAGATATCCTAGGCGACCATTTTCTGGTACGTCATATACTCGAGACCTTAAGGCCATTGATTCCATTGCCCAGTCTCTTACTGTAGCAGCTTGCAATGCCTTAACCTCGGCTTTGGTTGGGTGGTTCACCCAGTTAGCAAATTCCGTATAGCTCATTTCCTTACCTTGTATCATGCGCGTGTCCCATACGCTGTGCAGGTTTGTATTGGAACCGAACCATTCGACCTTGACGTCATTCCCTCCACGATCTTTACCGTTTCCAACATGCAGCGGTTGGTGAATGTCACCTACCAAGTGTACTAAAAACTTGAGGTTTTTAGCTTCGTCTTCAGCACTTAGACCGCCTTCTTTTAATTCTTTTACAATCTGCTCAATGGCCCATATAATATCTCCACCTTCTTGTGTTGGAGCTGTTTCGTAAGTCATGCCATCAGGAATGGTGCAGTAGTGCCATGAACCGGCATAGCGATACGCATTGTCTGACTTGATATCGTCCATCCATGTGCTTACTTCTGCAAGGGTTTCAGTGCCTAAAACGCGCCTTACATTCTTGGTAGCCTTTCTTGATAGCATACCATCGGCAATGTGTCCGATAGTTCGGTGACCTATTTGTCCCCAGAAAATGGGTGCTGATGCAGTGAAGGTTAAAGCAGTAAGTAAAACGAGTGGAAGAAGTAGTCTTTTCATCTGGAAATAATTTGAGTACAAGCTTACGAAAAAGTCTGCTATCCTAAATTATCATTAGTTTAAATATTGGTGAAGATTTCTATTTTCCCTCCCTGATCAGCGTCCTCTCGAGTATTATGATCTCCGCATTCTTCGAGAGACACTGATCGTAATAGATTCTTCGCTATACTCAGAAAGGAAAGAGGGGTGGCAGGCTATGTGCTAACCTTTATATCCTGAGAGTAACGAAGGAACTTGTCTTATGAAGACTGAAACTTCATGTTTTTCGTCAATCCTGTGCCTAAAGCTTCGGGCAGGAATCTCCCTGATCAGGTTCCTCTTCGAGAGACACTGATCGAGTATTAGATCACCAATCGTCAAAAGTCCCTTAATATTCTACAATTGAATGCTTATTTTAATGGTCTAAATCTTCAGCCATGAAAAGACCTATTCTCTCTTTCGCAATTCTTTTGCTATTTACACTTTCCCTTTCGGCACAGAAAACTGCCTTCACAGTGGCAGACGCCATCAATGTAAAGTCACTGGGAAGCCAAACCCTGAGTCCTGATGGACAGCACCTAGCCGGTATTATCTCGGATGGAAGTGCTCGCTTTGGCACGGATCACTCTCGCTTTAGAGATCCTAGTTACATGAACATGAGAGCAGGACAGCTTCAACTGATCAATACGGAGACAGGTGCAGCAACGAATGTCTTCGAAGGTAACGTTCGCGTGACTAATCTCACATGGGATGAAAAAGGAGAGAAGCTCGTGTTCTTAGAGCAGAAAGACGAAAAGCTCGCTCTGGCTTATTACGATGTCAAGTCCAAGAAAGTAAAGTACGTTAAGGTCAAGGACGATAGAATTTTAGCGACAAACACAGGGATTACTTTAACTCCTGACGGAAACTCAGTTGTGCTTTCTGTAAGAGCAACTAGCTGGATGGGTAAAGCCATGGCCGAGTACTTAGAAGCCACAGAGGGACCTATTGTCGTGTATGATGGGAACGATGACTTCTTGAAATGGGATAGAATCAGCAATACGGCTAACCTGACTGAAGTCGTAATGATTGATTTGAAAACGGGCAAAGTCGAAGACCTTTTACCAGAGTCAAACTATGGTGGTATCAATATTTCTGACAATGGCCAATACCTACGTTATAACCAGACTTTCAGAACAAAAACCTCTTACAAACGAAATGATGGCGTGGAGTATCAAACTTCCTTTATTGATTTGAACTCAACAGATATAGAGGTGGATATTTATCCACGTAATAAGAAACGCAGAGGCTATAATTGGGATGATTCGGGAATGCACTTCGTATGGGTAGACTCTGGGAATGTATTTATCAATAGCCTTGCGACTATAGACCAAGAGCCTTTGAACCTTACGAAAGATAAAGCCTTCGAAGATGAGGATAAGAAGAAGGCCGTTAAATTCTCTGTAATGCGTTGGGACGCTCAAGGAAAACAGCTTTTACTAAGCTCTAAAGGAGGCTGGTGGACCATCGCCTCAGATGGCACTGATTTAGAACAGATTTATGAACTACCTGAAGACGAGGCTGAAAAGAAAGCCCTACCGAACAGAAGTGTGGTCAAATGGTCGGAAGATGGGGATTATCTGTATGTTTCATATTCCGAGAAAGAGCAGTGGAAAAGAGGCATCCAGCGCTATATAATCAACTCAAGAGAGTTTGAGAACCTGATGACCGACAGCAACCTCTATTCAGGCTGGAGATTTGCTGAGAATAGCGATAAAGTGATTTACAGCAAGTCTGATGGTGATAAACCTAATGAGGTGTTTGTCAATAATTTGGATTTCGATAGCCAAAAACTATTGACTAATCTGAACCCTTGGGTGGCGAATAAGAAATGGACAAAAACCGAACTCATCAGCTATCGCGATGCAGACGGAGAAGAGTTAAAAGGGATTCTCTACTACCCAGTCGATTACGATCCAAATAAGAAGTATCCCTTAGTATTAGAGGTTTACGAGACCTTCTTCAACAATGGGTATCGTTCGTCATTGAACTTGATTGCTAACCAAGGCTACTTTGGTTTAAGACCTTCGGTAGACTTAGAAGAAGGTTACCCAGGAGAAGCGTGGGTAAAAGGTGTAACCTCTGCCATTAATCTGTTGGTAGACAAAGGTTTGGTAGACAACGACAAAGTAGGGATCCAAGGAACGAGTTACGGTGGCTATGCTGCCTCTTTATTGATTACCCAAACCGATCGCTTTGCAGCGGCCATTAACATCTCTGGTAAGGTGAACATCATTAGCTTCTTAGGCGATAGTCCTAAAATCGGTACACGTAACTATGCAGCAGCAGAAGTAGGACAGGATAGGATAGGAGGCTCTTTTTGGGATGAACCACTCAAGTACTTCCAGACTTCTGCAGTATTCTTTGCCGACCGTGTGACTACACCTCATTTGCTTTTAAGCGGTGAAGGCGATTGGAATGTGCCAGGTACTAATTCTCGTGAGATGTACTATGCGCTCAGAAGACTAGGAAAAGACGTAGAGTGGGTTAACTATATGAAAGGTGGACATGGAGCAGGTTTTGCTAGCATTGAAAGCGATTACTACGATCAATGGGACCGTATCTTTAAGTTTTACGATAAGCATTTTAACCCAAAAGAGAAGGAAGAAAAGGCTGAGGATGTAGAAACTGATCAGGGGAATTAAATCTACTTACTCTAATGGTGCTCACTTTTAGTGAGTATCAATTTTTATTTCTAATGACTCAATAAGGTAAGTCTGTAATGCAAGTCCGAACTATTTAGTATTAGAACGTGGGCTATCCGCTTTTTTATGGCGTTTATAGTTCCAATAATTCACTAATCGTTCCTGTTAACCGACCAGATATTGCTGGCTAATAGGAATTTTAGTTTTTAAAGTGAAAGCGTTTGAGAGGGTGAGTCCTTGTTTCCATTGTTTGAAAATAGGCAGGAAATGGGAAAATATAAAACAATGAATTATTTATCATATATGATTAGACGAAGTCATGCATTAATCCATTAGTCATCTCGACAAAGGAGAGATCTTAGCCAATTCACAGGTCACTTTGTGGCTTGTTATTCACAGCGCTAAGAAAGAAGTACAAAGGATAAGATCAGTGTCCTCTGTGAGAGACACTGATCGCAAAAATTAAGAGATTCTTTCGATCGTCCGAATGGGACTCCTCAGAAAGACGTGTTTAGTTTCTTCGTTTTACTCAGAATAAAAAGAGTTGTGCAGGCCTCTGCTTTAACCTTTCTATCAATACTTTAGGTTGGAATATATGGATTAAGATGTTTCGGCAGGCTCAACATAGGAAAGGAAATTGATCAGAACTATGTTAGTCAATAGACTAATTCCCTGATTCCTGATTTCCGATCAACTAATTCAAGTCAGCCCACCAAGCTTCGGTGGGTTCTTCTCCAAGCGTAACGACTTCTCCGATCTGAGGCGTAGAGATCGCTTGTTCTTTTTCTTTCGCTTCAGCGGTGAAACGCTCAATTGGGTCTTGCCAGGTATGCAGGGCCAGCGGAAAACCACCCCAGTGCACAGGAATAGATACTCTAACGCCAGCATCAATGGAGGCTTGAACTCCTTCTTCAGGATACATATGGATCTCATGCCAGTACTCATTGTATTGACCACATTCCATAAAGCCCCAATCAAAAGGGCCTAATTGTTCGGCCACTTCTTTAAAATGCTCGTCATAGCCACTGTCTCCACTCCAGTAGATGCTGTGGTCGGCAGTTTTAAATACCCATCCATCCCAAAGGCATTTCGACCTATCAGTTAATCCACGACCAGAGAAGTGTCTGCTTGGCGTAAAAGTGATGTCTATGTTTCCAAATTCTTTGGAATGCCACCAGTCGAATTAGGTAATCGATGGAGATGGAATTCCCCAAGCTTCTAAATGCCTGGCAACGCCTAGCGCTACAAACCAAGTATCCACTTTTTCTTTGAGAAGGTTGATGCTGGCATAGTCCAAGTGATCGTAATGATCGTGTGTCATCAACACCATGTCAATGTGTGGTAATTGATCGATAATATCTAGTGTGCTTTCACTAAAGCGCTTTACTGGAAAAGGAGAGATAGGCGCTGCATTCGGTCCGAGCATTGGGTCAATCAATAGGTTTTTGCCATTCAATTGGAGAAGCAATACTGAATGTCCATACCAAATGAATTTGGGTTTGCTTGAGTCTTTGTTGAAACCTTCTGCGTCAAATGGAATGACTGGAAGAGGTTGCTGAGGACTTCGAACTTCTCTATCCGTGAATTGCTTTTGGATTAGATCGACAATGGTGTTGAAATTCATGTCCAAAGAAGTTTTAGACTGATTCTCGAAGATTTTGCCTGTCCATTGAGGAGATTGAGAAAAGCGTTTGAGCAGGCCACTGTTTAGTTTTCCTCCGAATTGAGGATTGAATTCTAAGAAGGCCCAAACGGCAAGGACTATGAAGAGAAGAATGGTTAGGAATTGCATATGGCTTCGAATGTAGGAATTGGCAATCAGAGAATTCGTAATCAGCTGAAAATGTTTACTATTAAATTAAACGGCCCGACTGCTAGATGCAATCAGGCCGTTAATTCCCTGTTTTCTATTTAGTGATCATCCTCTGAAATCCTTCGGCTCAGGATAGGAAAAATTTGTTTGGTATAAGGGACTACTGATTACCCAATCACCCAATCACCCAATCACCTATTTCCCTCCAGTTTTCTCAATCTCAATCGTTCTGTTCTTGCGCTCTAAGGCTTTGTTGAACTTCTGGATATCCTCATTTATGAGTTTATCGAATTGCTCAATAGCGTTCTCCAAACGATCGTTCAATACTTCTTTCACTTCGCCTTGCTGATCGGTTGGTCTAAAGTCAATGCCACTGCCATTCATGTCACTGGCCAGCGCACTCAGACGGCCATAAAGTTTAATAGGAGAGCGGAAGGCATCTTCGCGTGCACCTGTCAAATGAATATCGTAAAGCTTTCCGGCTACTTCTTCAGCTAGCGCTTTCAGTCTAACGGCTTCTTTCTGGGTTCTTTTATCACTCACTTCAGCAATAATGGATTCCAACTCTTTGCGAAGTACTTCTACCGCATTGATATTCACCACAGCAAGGTTCATCGCGTTTCGCAACTCTAAAGAGAAGGCTACTTGTGCTTCAATATCTGCTTGTGTGCCTTCGGCAAATGGATCTTTTAATACCGAGAAGGATTTGCTCATGGATTCAATCACATTACCCTCCTTGTCCTTGATGACCAAGTGTGCATCGTAAGTGCCAGGTGCAACTCTAGGGCCTAACTGACCTGCATTTAGGTCAAGATCCCACTGTACTAAAGGTCTCCAGCCCTCACCGTTTAATTGTACCCAAGGACGGCCTGGAGGTTGCACCCTAAGCTTCGGTCTGAAAGTAGACTCATATCTCAGGTTCCATACGGTACGATTCACACCCTTGTTGTTTCTAGCGTTCACCGTACGGATCAATTCGCCATTCTTGTCTTTGATCTCGATGCTAATCTCACCAGCCACTTTATCGGGTAAGAAATAGTTGATAATGGCGCCATCTGGAGGATTTTGACCTGAGTTATTACTCGCGCCATCAGTCTTAATGCTTTCTCTGCTATTGAACCGGTAGGTGTCTCGGATGTCGACAAGTTGAGCTTTGTTATCCATCTTGTCTGAGTTTCTCACAGCACCTAAATCGTCAAGGATATAATATCCACGTCCATAAGTTCCGACTACTAGGTCGTCAAAACGTTCTTGCACTTCCATCCAATATACCGGAGCAGGAGGAAGGTTCAATCTTAGTCTTTCCCAAGAAGCACCATCATTATGGCTTACGTAAATACCCTTGTCGATACCTGCGTAAAGGAGCCCTTCTCTCTTCGGATCTTCTTTTACAACATGAACAAAGCTCGATTCTGATTTAGGAATACCGTCAGAGATTTTCGTCCACGACTGGCCGAAATCAGCCGTTTTATAGATGTAAGGATCAAAGTCACCCATTTGATGTAAATCCACGGTAACGAAGGCTGTACCTGCTTTAAACTTAGAAGGGTGAATGTTAGCGATGGTTCCCCATGCTGGTAAATCAGGAATGTTAGCTGTTAGATTGGTCCATTCCTTACCACCATCTTTGGTCAATTGTACTTGCCCATCATTAGTGCCTACCCAGATCATACCTGCTTGCAATGGAGATTCTTCAATCGCAAAAAGTGTAGATCCATCGAAGGTCATTAAATTATCTACGGCTACACCGCCTGAGCTCTGTTGATGGCTCTTGTCATTTAGGGTTAAGTCTGGGCTAATGATTTGCCAGCTTTGTCCGCCATCATCAGATTGATGCACAAACTGACTTCCGACATAAACTCGGCTTTTAACTGAAGTAGAAAAGCTCAAAGGGAAATTCCAGTGCCATCTGTACTTCATATCCGCAGGAGCCCAGCCATAGCCGGCTTCTGGCCAAACGCGTACTTCACGTGAGTAACCTGTTCTTAAATCGTGTCTTTCCAAACCGCCATCATAGCAGCCTGACCAGATGATGTTATTGTCATTCGGATCTGCTTTTGCGAAACCACTTTCGCAACCCCCAACACCTTTCCAAAGACCTAAAGGAATGTAGCCTTGTAAAGAGTTACTTGGTCCCATATAAGACCAACCATCTTGTCTATTACCAATTACATTGTAAGGAATCTGGTCATCAACGGATACGTGATACATCTGCGCGATCGGCAATACGACACGCTGAAATGATCTGCCGTGGTTCAAACTGATGCTGGCACCACCATCGTGAGCCACCATCATACGGTCAGGGTTTGTCGGATCGATCCACATGTCGTGGTTGTCACCACCACCTCTTGGAGGTCTTGGGCTTCGGGTCTTCCCGCCATCTAATGATTGTACAAAGCGTACACTCATCGAGTAAATTTCGTCTGGGTTATCCGTACCCACTGCAATTCTTGTGTAATAGGGAGCTCTTTCGTTCCATGTATGATCTTGGCTCATGAGTGTCCATGATTCGCCTTTGTTATCCGAACGCCATAACTCTGGACTATCAATTTCGAACAGGGCATAGACCACATTAGGATTGGATTGAGAAACAGCTACGGCTGTTTTACCCACTGGTCGATCAGTTCCACCAGGAAGTCCTTTTGAGATCAGGTGTTCCCAAGTGTCGCCACCATCGGTAGACTTATAAACACCGCCACCAGCGCCACCGCTATTGAGTCCCCAAGAGTTGATATTTACAGACCACATGCCTGCATAGAGAATGTTTGGATTACTCGGGTCAATGGCCAAATCTGCTGCGCCAGTACCCTCATCTACGAAAAGTACCCTTTTCCATGATTCTCCACCGTCTGTCGTTTTGTAGATGCCTCGTTCTTGTTGAGGGCCATAGGTGTGTCCTAATGAGGCAGCGTAAACTACTTTTGGATTCGTTGGATGAACGATTACACGACCGATTCGGCCTGTTTTTTCTAGGCCTTTATGTTCCCAAGTTCTACCTGCATCAGGGGAGAAGTAGATACCATTTCCCATCGCGTGCGCAGGTCGAATCACAAAGGTTTCACCCGTGCCTACCCAAACTTGATTGGGATCTGTTTTCGCTAGATCAATTGATCCGATAGACGAAATGTCTTGATCATCGAAGATGGGTCTCCAATTGATACCGCCATCGGTAGTTTTCCAAAGGCCACCTGAAGCTGCACCAATGTAGTTGACCATCGGGTTTCCCGGTTCGCCAATAATGGCAATGGCTCTGTTTCCTTCAGGTCCAATAAACCTAAAGCGTTGATTCCCCATTTTATCATTTAGGGTTTCTTGTGCAGAAAGCGTAAAAACCGTTAGCAGGAGGGTAATGATGATTGTGATTCTTTTATGAAGCATAGTCGTAATTATAGTTCACTGTTAATTTAAGCATTCTATCAGATTGGCAAAGCACAGCTTTTGTAGGATAGTCGAATTGTGATGTGAGTGGAAATCTAGAAGACGGAAGTCGGAAGACGGAAGTCAGAAGATAGAAGATGGAAGATAGAAGCTGGGGGTTAGGAGTTAGGAATGAGAAAGTGAATGGGTGATGAAGTGATAAATTTGAAGCTCGTGGCTCTTAGCTCTTAGCGTATAATTCTCAATTACACATTCAGCATTAACCATTAATGACCACCACATTCTTGCCGATGACTTTGCGATCCATTAAATCACGAAGGGCTTGACCACCTTCTTCCAAAGGGTATTTCTTATAGATATTCTGCTTTAGCTGTCCTGTTTTGATCCACTCCAGAATCTGCTGAAAGTTCTCCAAACTGTCTTTTGGTTGTTTTTGAGCAAAGGCTCCCCAGAAAACACCTACAATAGAAGCACCTTTTAACAAAGGTAGATTAAGCTTTATCGAGGCTGGTGCGCCTGCCGCAAAGCCGACTACTAAATAACGACCTCCCCAAGCCAATGATCGGACTGCAGGTTCTGAATATTGATCTCCAACAGGGTCATAGACTACATCTACACCTTTCCCGTTGGTGAGTTCTTTGATTTTAGCCTTTAAGTCTTGTGTAGTGTAGTTGATGATTTCATCAGCGCCTGATTTAATACAGCGTGCAAGTTTTTCATCCGAACTGGCGGCTGCTATCACATGCGCACCCATGAGTTTACCGATTTGAACTGCCGCTAAGCCTACGCCACCGGCAGCACCTAAGACGAGTAGCGTTTCGCCTGGTTGGATGTTAGCCCTTTGCTTCAATGCATGAAGAGACGTTCCACAAGTGTACATCGTAGTCGCGCCTGTCACAAAGTCCATTCCTTCGGGCATTGGCAAGCATTTGTGTGCATCGGCTAGCGCATACTCTGCAAATCCACCCCAGCCTGTAAGCGCGAAAACATGATCTCCTTCTTTGACATGGCTGACGCCCTCACCAACGGAAGCTACAATTCCCGACACTTCTCCGCCAGGAGCAAAGGGGAGCTCTGGCTTAAATTGATAATTGTCTTGAATGATTAAGGTATCAGGGAAGTTAACACCGCAGGCTTTCACCTGAACCAGCACTTGGCCAGTGCTTAATGTTGGTGTTTCAATAGCTGAAAGTGATAATGTTTCGGGCAAACCGAATTGATGGCAGAGTAGGGTTTTCACTAATTTTCTTTTTGATAAATATAATAGGAGACTCGAATACTTTTCGATTGCTTTTGTGGTGCTAAATTAAAGTCACCAAATTCACGATCACCAGACGATTTTAGTGCCATAGACTCCATTCGTTGCACACCTCTGACTTGGAAAGCTTCTCCTTGAGAATAATCTACACTGCGCACAGCGCCAACGCTAAATTCTCCAGCTTTTGCAAGCATAGCCGCTTGTCTTCTAGCATTATCGAATGCAGCATTAATTAAGGCTTTTTCTGATTGTGCTTTGGCCGCATCGCTGAAATAACCCTGAGTATCCACGTTAACCGGTAGGTTGGTGTCTGCAATTATATTCAAGAGTTTTATGATCTGTTCTTTGTCTGCAGCAATCTTAAGTTGTAACGATTGACTTGCAGAGTAAGTAGTTTTAGTTTCCGTTTTGTATCGGTTTTCATTGACGTTTGTATAGAAATTAATCGTCTTGAGACTATCCTTACCAATGTCCGTCTTCTTTGTGATGCACTTGATCATGTAAGCTGTCATCTCATTCAAGCTATCTATTGACATGCGTTGCTGATCGCTGGTAACCGTAAATCTTAGGTCGAACTGGAAGAGGTCAGGTATGGCTTCTATTTGTGCCGATCCGTTGACTTTCAGAGTATTTGCTTCTTGATCTTGGGCAAAGAGGCCCATAGGAAGAAAGACTATAATTAAAATGGCTTGAATTCTTTTCATCATCTTTTTTGGTCTGGCATTGCAAGTAAGGTGCCAGTTATAGTACAACTGAGTGTTATTTATAAAGTAGGTTTTCGGTATGTCTCTATTTGGTTATGGGATATCGATACATCTAAAGAACGCAAAGCATAAGTTCTAATTTTCTTAGTGCACAACCAAGTAGCTAATTACAATAGGGGCTAAAAGCCGATTGAGGGGCTTTTTTCAATATACATTTATAAATACTAATAATAATAGTATTATAATACTAAAATAATTAGTATATTTGAAGTATGATCATTGAGAAAAACAGAAACCTCTTCACATATACCACCCTCAGTGAGTATTTAGTTATTGCTCTTCCTTATGCTGAAATCAGCGAGGAAGTAAAGGGGTTCAAGAAGGAGTTTTATAGTAAGTATGGTGCCTATTCTGGACAGAATTCATGCGCACATATTCGCTTAGTATCCTTCTTTCAACCAGAGGAAAGAGAGCAACGAATTCTAAAAGCCACGCAAGATGTACTTGACGAAATCAATGGATTTGAAGTCTTTTTGAATGGTTTTGGTTTCAACGGAGTAGGTAGAAATGCATATCTAGATATACTTAATAAGCAATCGCTTTTAGATGTATATCATCAGTTAAGGTTAAGGCTTTTTAAGGAGCTTATCTCATTGTCATTTCTCAATAAAGATTACCAACCAGCCATGAGCGTGGCACGTGATTTAAATCCACTTCAGTTTATGGAAGCAGTGCGTGATTACGAGCAAGTTCCGTATACTAATAATTTTAGAATTACACGATTACATATACTAAAAAGGAAAGCACCATTTAATACATGGGAAAGTTTGACGACACTGCCCTTTGCTAAATCAGAAGGAGAGTTGCTAGGGTTGCATTAATATGTTTAGGTGAATCCCGAGTCAGTTTTACTGACCAGTCTCCGCCATCCTCTGTGGCGGAGATTGCTAGGGACGATTAAAAATTAAAGAAATTGAAATGAAGACTTTTGGCAGTTTAAGAATATTAGAGCAGGGTATGGAGATTGTTGCTGCCGCCCATCAGTTGGTTGGTAAATACACTCAAGCAAACATGGCTGACCTCATTAAGGAGATTAATTTATTGGCTATTGGTATTCCATCAAGCATTGCTGCTACTAGTAAACAGGAAGCACCAAATGCATATCATGAAGGGTTAAAGCTCGCGTTGAGCTTAGTGCAGCGTATAGCAGAGAAGCTATCTTATTTTAATGTAAATGAACCTGCTTTAGAAAGACTAAAGTGTTTGATGCATTTAGAGCATCAACTCATTGAACAAGCACTTGGGAAGTCGGATAGAATTATAATGAAGAAGCCTGCTAAAACATCAAGGTTATCCCTTGCCTCAATGAAAATGAGAGCGCCTATGCCTCATATTAAAGTTTCACAAGGTGTTCAGGGCGAGCTGTTCTAGTATTTCACTCATCGAAGTATTCAGTCAGTTATCGAGAGATACGGTCAGTTATCAATACTTTCAGCCTGGTAAGTAATGATTGGATTCATTTGCCTTAACGCCTAGTATCCATGTGAATTTGTGACCATAAATACTTACATCAACAAAAGGTGAGTTACTCTAAAGGAAATTTACTCTTGCTGAGTTTTTTAAATACTTAAACCTATTTGTGGGTCAACATAAAGAAGCTGATTTATGGGTCAAAACTCTTAAAGCCAAAAGAAGTAAGGTTGAGGACGAAGATGAATATGATAATCCATCTCCAAATTCTTTTCACGAGGTAAGAAAGGTCAAAAAACATTAGTGGTTAGTGGTTAGTTTAAGACTAGCAAATAAAAAGAGAATGAATAGAATACAGTTTATAGAAAATGAGATTTCGGAGTTAAGAAATCAATTGCAGCATCATAAGCTTTATCAAAGCTTAAATAATATAGATGAGGTAAAAATATTTATGGAAAACCATGTGTTTGCTGTTTGGGATTTTATGTCAATTTTAAAAACCCTTCAAATAAATCTGACAAAAGTTGAAACCCCATGGACCCCACCGAAAAATCCAACACTTTCGAGATTTATAAATGAAATTGTTCACGGTGAAGAAAGTGATATTAATGAATTAGGAGAGCCTAAAAGTCATTTTGAAATGTATTTGGACGCAATGAGGCAGGTAGGTGCAAATACTAATGAAATAAACAATTTTATAAAGCTTATAGAAGCTGGAAATTCAGTCAAACATTCATTAATTGAAACCAATCTAGACAAAAGAGTAGCTGATTTTGTGAACTTTTCATTTTCAATTATTGAAACAAATAAACCCCACCTTGTTGCCTCAGCTTTTACATTTGGGCGTGAAGATGTTATCCCTGATATGTTTATTGAAATTATAAAAAACTCTGATTCTGAAAATAAATTATACAACAAACTCACTTACTATTTAAAGCGCCATATAGAGCTTGATGGAGATGAACATGGTCCTCTTTCTCTTGCAATGGTTTCGGAGCTATGCAAAGATGATGACGAAAAATGGAGCGAAACGTTAACTATTGCTAAACAATCTTTGGAGAAAAGAATTGAGCTTTGGAACGCAATTGCCGATCTCATTGAAAAAGAACAACCAGTATACGATTGGCCGTAGGCTTAAGCCACTGTTCTGATTTCGGCCATTGAAGAGGAAATGTTGAGTATTGAGTCAATTCGCAAGACAAGTTCCTTTGGGTTGAAAGGCTTGCTCAAGGTATCTTTAGCTCCTAGGCTAAATGCATCAATTCTTTCTGAAGACTTATCTTGGTCTGTTAGCATGAATAGTGGAATATTTCTCCATTTTATCTGCATGCAGAGGCTTTGAAGGATTTGATAGCTTTCGGATTGTTTATCCTTATAATCACACATGATTAAGTGCGGGTAATTATTTTCAAGACAATGTTCCACAGCTTCTTCTGGCGTAGCGACAGCAGACACATCATAGTTGCTACCTAAATAGTTCTGAAGAAACAGGCGCATCATGGGATGGTCTTCAATGATTAAGAGCTTTCTCATATCGGTGAATTTTCTTTTTGTTGCACCCAAACTATGAGAAGGCTTTCTGATAGAATCGAGATTTAGATGAACTGGTTAGATCTTTCGATGAAGCGACTTTTATTAAAGACCAATAAGAATGGGTATAAGGGGGATAGACAAGATAAATGGTCAGTTTAACTGGATTCTGAAAGCATATGGCTACCTTTGCAGCTTAAATAATATATACCATTGAGTAATTTTAAAGAATTAGGACTGTCACAGCCTATCTGTGATGTTTTACAAAATATGGGCTTTGAAAAGCCTACCGCGATACAAGAAAAAGCTATACCAATGTTGTTGGAGAATAACCCAACAGACTTTATTGGACTTGCGCAGACTGGTACAGGTAAAACTGCTGCCTTCGGATTGCCGCTAATCGATCTAATCGATGCTAATAATTCATCTACCCAAGCATTGATCATGGCGCCAACAAGAGAGTTGGGTCAGCAAACTGCACAGCAGCTTGTAACTTTTTCCAAGAGTAAGAAAGGTGTTAACGTTGAAGTAGTTTACGGTGGTGCCGACATTAGAGCTCAAATGAAAGCGTTGAGGAGGCCTACACAAATTGTAGTAGCCACCCCTGGTCGTTTGTTAGATTTGATAAAGAGAAAAGCTATTAATCTAGAAAACGTAGAGTATGTAGTCTTAGATGAGGCCGATGAAATGCTGAACATGGGATTCAAAGATGATATCGATGAAATCCTTTCGCATACATTAGAGAATAGAGTGACTTGGCTTTTTTCTGCCACAATGCCTAGAGAGATCAGAAGATTGGTGAAAACCTACATGAAAGATCCTTTGGAAGTTGCAGTTGACGCTGAGCAAAAAAGTAATAAGGACATTGCGCATCAATATGTTGTTACAAAAGCTGACAATAAGATTTCTGCGCTGAAGAGATTCCTTGATATTCAACCGGATATGAAAGGGATCATGTTTTGTCGTACCAAAATGGATACCCAAGAAATAGCTGACGATCTATCGAAACAAGGCTATTCTGTAGCAGCATTACACGGTGACTTATCTCAGAATCAGCGTGATACGGTGATGAGACATTTTAAGACTAGGTCGATGCAATTATTGGTCGCTACCGATGTTGCAGCTAGAGGTATTGATGTCAATGATTTAACGCACGTTTTTCACCACAAACTTCCAGATCAATTGGAAAGCTATACGCACCGTAGTGGTAGAACTGGTAGAGCGGGAAATAAGGGTATTTCTATGGCCTTTATTAATCCAAGAGAAGGCAGGAAGATTACAGATATTGAAAGGAAGATGAGTATCACTTTTGAGAAGGTGACTATTCCTACTATTGATGAATTGAAGGTAAAACGTCTAAATAATTGGGCAAGCCTCATTCTAAACACAACGGTTGACGAGAAGGCCGATGATATTTTGGCGAGTCTCCAAGGACGATTTGAAGGTTTGTCAAAAGAAGATCTCCTAAAACGTTTAATCACTACGCAATTGGATCACTTAATGGTTCAAGGTGGTGGAGCCGATGATTTGAACGAAGGTCAAGGCCAAGGCCAAGGCAGGGATAGAGATCGTGATGGCAGAAGTAGAGACCGAGATGCGGGACCAAAACACGAGCGTCAATCTAGAACGAAGGAAGGAACAAACCGTTACTTCATTAACATAGGTACAATGGATGGCGTTACTGATGCTGACCTGATTCATTTCATATCTGATATTACTGGCGTAGGTCGAAGACTGTTTACAGATTTATCGATCCAAAAGAACTGCAGCTTTTTCAATGTAGATGCTAAGCATGATGATGATTTGAGCAAACGCTTTGACGATATTGAGGTTGAAGGTCGTTCGATCCGTGTCAATAGAGATGAGGAGGGAAGATCTTCCGCAAGACCAAATCCAAGAAATCGAAACGATCGTAGCGGTGGTAATAGATCAAATTATTCTGGCAATTCTTCAAGTAGAAGAAGTAGTGGCGGTAGTGGTAGCAGAGGGCGAAGAAGGTAATTCAAACAAAACTATTGATTATTAAGTCTTACATATTAAATTGACCGTTGAGACGCGTTCTTAACACCTAAATCTAATAGTTACTCTAAAATAGAATATTATCAAACATCCAAAATTTCAGAAGGGTCTAAGCCCTGACTTTTCCCGAGCAATAAAAAGTCGTGTAAACGACTATTTCTCAGAAAATGGAATATCCAAACAGGCAAATGCAGGTATGGTTTTGAAAACTATACTGATGTTGTCTCTTTTTATTGTTCCTCTGGTACTCATTAACATAGGAGTGGTAGATACCGTAGGTCTTTTGTTTGTGCTTTACATAGCCGCTGGTTTTGGTATGGCTGGTGTTGGTATGGGAGTAATGCATGATGCAATTCATGGCTCTTACTCCAAGAACAAATCAGTCAATCGGCTTCTGAGTTATTCAATGAATCTCATTGGTGCGAATGCTGATGTTTGGAAGATTCAGCATAATGTGCTTCATCATACGTACACAAACATTGATGAGGCCGATGATGACATTAACACGCCACCTTTTTTAAGGTTTACGCCTAACAGAGATTGGATGAAAGTTCATCGCTTCCAGCACATTTATATTTGGTTCTTTTATTCGATATCTACTATCTCATGGATTACAACCAAAGACTTTGTGAGAATGCATCGCTATTACAAAATGGGCTTAGTAGGCTCTAATAGCGTCTACAGAAAGAAAATGGCGCAAGTAGCCATTTGGAAAGCAATGTATTATGTTTATGCGTTAGTACTACCATTGATCTTTTTGCCTTTTGGCCCTGGTGTTATATTGCTTGCTTTCTTGAGCATGCACATGGTTACTGGTATTTGTATCAGTGCGGTTTTTCAAACGGCTCATATCATGCCTGATATGAAATTCCCTAAAATGGCTGAAGATGGAATGATTAATACGGATTGGTCAATACATCAATTGGAAACTACCGCAAACTATTCTCCGAATAGCAAGGTATTTTCGTGGCTAATTGGTGGCTTAAACTATCAAGTGGAGCATCATCTATTTCCTAATATTTGCCATGTACATTATCCCAAATTATCAAAAATAGTGAAGGATACAGCTGATGAATATGGTATTCCATATTACAGTCACAAAACTTTCGCAAGTGCACTAGTTCAGCATACGCGTAAACTTAGAAACTTGGGACAGGAATTCAGTACTGAAAGTCCTTTGATGCACTAGAACAACTGGATTTAATGATTTTTAAGCCTAGCTAATTTTTTTAGCTAGGCTTTCTTTGTTTAAGCCTTCATAGGCTATGAAAGAGAACAAGTATGCCAATGCCAAAACGCTTGTAAAAGGCCCTCACGCTATTTTAATCAATACTTTTTAATTTCTAATTTTGTGCCACGCGATATAAATAAGCCTTCGCCATATCCGGCATAACCTTATCACAGTTCTTCCAAAGCGTGAGAATGGCCTCTTGCACCATGTCAGCAGCTCTTTCTGCATCACGGTACTTATAGGTTAAAAAGTTTCGAATTGTAGGAGCAAGGCTTCTGAATAGGCTTTCATAAAAAGCATTGTCACAACTATTCTTTAAATCGGATGAATCCAAACTTGGGTTTACTTTAAGCTAAAAACAGTAGTCGTTTTGCCAGTGACTATAAAGTCTTCACTAATATCGACTTTTTCGCCAGTTATCACATTCTCTGCAGCGCTATAGCCACGAAGCATTTCTATATGTTTTTGTCGAGATAGAGTGATTGGCTCATCGTTCATGTTCATAATAACCATGACACGCTCATTATCAGTATACCTGAAATAGACGTAACTATTACTCTCAGGTACATAGTGAAGGAGTTTCCCATGATGAATAGCATCACTTGTCTTTCTCCAGTTAGTAATTTTCTTGACATAGTCGAACATGTCGTTTTCTTGAGCTGTTCTGCCTGCTTGTGTAAACACAGAGCGCGTATCTCCATCCCAGCCACCAGGCATTTCTGCTCTTTTATCTCCGTCACCTCCTTGAGTGCCTTGTTTAAAGGCTAATTCAGTACCATAATAGACCTGAGGAATACCTCTAGTCGTCAATAAGAAGGTATAGGCCATTTTTAAATGGTCCGGATTTTCACCGAGAGTCGAGAAGATTCTACCAATGTCATGGTTATCCAAAAAGATAACATTCTTCATCGGGTCGGAGTATAGCCTGTCTTGCGATAAAGCATAATAGAGTTTCATAAGGCCGCTTTCCCATCCGAAACCTGAATTAAACCCGTCTCTTATTGCAAAGTGTATTTGGAAGTCTGTAACACTTGGCAGATAAGAATTGTAGCCATCGCTTTCACCTTCTTTATCTTCTTGCCAATAAGCTTCATGTACAACTGTATTGACCCAAGACTCTCCGACAATGTTAAAGTCAGGGTAAGCCTCTATTACTTCTTTGGCCCAGCGCGCCATATACTCTTTATACGGATAGACATAGGTGTCCATTCTAATGCCATCAATACCACTATATTCAATCCACCAGAGCGTGTTTTGAATCAAGTAGTCTGCAAGTATTTCATTTCGCTGATCTAGGTCTGGCATCTCATCAACGAACCAACCTTTAATCAGCTTATCCTCATCATATTCGGAAGCATAAGGGTCTGACGCTACTGACCCTCTATAACTTGTGTTTCCATAAACTTTTTGATCATGTACCCAGTTTTTAAACGGTAAATCTTTCATCCACCAATGCTGATCTCCTATATGGTTATGAATCATATCCATTATGACTTTCAGTCCATTAGCATGGCATGCTTCTACAAACGCTATAAATTCCTCGTTGCTACCAAAGCGTCTGTCAATCTTATACATATCAGTGGCCGCGTAACCGTGATAAGCTTTATATTCTGGCGTTTGATCATTTTCGAAAACCGGGGTAAGCCATACGGCAGTCATCCCTAGCTCCTTAATGTAGTCGAGCTGTTCTTGAACACCTTGGATGTCTCCGCCATGTCTACCGCTAGGGTCATCTCTACGGGCCGGCTCAAGCATTCCTTTAACCGTATCATTGGCTGGGTTGCCATTCGCAAAACGATCTGGCATAAGGAGATAGATCACATCTTCACTACTGAAACCCTGATTTCTATTTTCAGGAGAGGGTCTTTCTTTGAGCTCATAGGTAAGGGATGATCGTTGCTTCTTAAGACTCAAAACAATATTGAAAGTACCTGGGGTGACGTCAGGGCTAATCTCTAGGTTAAGAAAAAGATAGTTGGGGCTATCACCGTTGATTTGATTGACAAAGGTGATTCCAGGATGGTCTATAGCTACGTTCCAAGTCGATATACTTTCGCCATATAACGAAATTTGAAGCTTCTCAGTTGGCATATTAGCATACCAGAAAGGAGGTTCCACCTTTAGGTCTGATAAGTTTTGACCAATAACTGTTTGGCTGACAAAAAGTATCGTTAAAAATAACTTGATTGGGTATTTCATCTTGCGCGTCTAAATGAAATAGAAAACTAAGGAATTATATAGAATACGGGAAACGTTTTCAGAACTGTTTGGTGCTGAGTTGCGTGTGAAATTTATTCCTTTTCAATAAAGCAGGAAATCATTTTTACTTCTCTAATAGGTTAAATTGAAAGTGCTGATAAAGTTGTTTTGTACTTTAATGGCTTAATTATCTCATTTGATGTTAAGCGGGTTTTGCCTATTTTCAAAATTCAAAACTGCAAAATGAAAAGACTTCTATTGGCGATCTGCCTGTTCTCGATTTATTCAATCTCTATCGCTCAAAATTCGGGCCCAGCAATTCTTTCTATGAAGGATCGGGCAGAAGTCATCAATGGCTTATTAGAAGATAAGGTCCAAAACTATCTCCCTGCCATTATGAGGCGAGAAGGTATCGACATGTGGGTAGTTATGTCGCGCGAGTACAATGAAGATCCTGTCATAAAGACGTTGTTACCAGCAGAGTGGCTAGCAGCCCGTAGAAGAACCATTTTAGTCTTTTATGATAAAGGGAGAGATACGCCATTAGAGACGCTTGCGGTAGCAAGGTATGATGTAGGGACTAGTTTTAAAAGTGCGTGGAACAAAGAACAACAACCTGATCAATGGGCTAGATTGGCTGAGATTATAAAGGAGAGAAATCCGAAGAAAATTGGTGTTAATAAATCTCAATACTTTGGTTTGGCAGATGGCATTGTAGCCACTGACTTCGAGGAGTTTAAAGCTTCTCTACCTAAAGCTGATCAGAACAAAATTGTATCGGCTGAAAAGGTTGCGATCGGCTGGTTAGAAACTAGGACAGCAGCTGAAATGGCTATCTATCCGCATATTGTTAGAATTTCACATGACATTATAAAAGAAGCCTTTTCTAATAAGGTCATTACTCCAGGTGTAACCACAACAGAAGATGTTGTTTGGTGGATGCGAGAAAAGGTTAGAGAACTCAAGCTTGTGACTTGGTTTCATCCAACAGTTGACGTGCAAAGAGCTGATCCAGAGAATTTTGATCACCTTAGGACCTTCAGTAAGCGTCCAGAAACGAATGTTATCTTACCTGGCGACTTACTTCATTGTGACTTTGGGATTACCTACCTGCGCCTTAACACTGATCAGCAACAACATGCGTATGTTTTAAAACCGGGAGAATCAGAAGTACCAACCTTTCTAAGAGAAGCCTTTAAGAAAGGGAATCGTCTTCAAGATATTTTCACGAATAACTTTAAGGAGGGAAGAACGGGAAATGAAGTACTCAAAATGAGTAGGACTACTGCCATAGCCGAGGGAATTAAACCTTCAATCTACACTCACCCAATAGGTTATCATGGCCATGCTGCAGGAAGTACACTAGGCATGTGGGACTCACAAGGTGGTGTACCAGTAACAGGCGATTACCCACTACACTTAAATACGGCATATTCAATTGAATTAAATGCCTCTGTCTACCTAAAAGAATGGGACAAAGAAATCAGGATAATGCTTGAAGAAGAGGCGTTTTTTGATAAATCTGGAGTCTGGTATATTGACGAAAGACAAGAGGATATCTTAATTATTCAACGATGATATGTCTGCGAGTTCTTATTGGCTTGCTTTTATTGCTCTCGTCTATTCAGCCTATTAAGGCTCAAGAACGGAGTGTGATTGATCTGAGGGATACGGATTTAAATAAGCCTTTTGAACTTACCGGACAATGGGATTTCTACTGGAAACAACTCATTACATCATCTGAAGGTCTAGCACCTTCCAAAAGCAAGGTGATACTGCCTCACGATTGGGCAGAAGAGACTTTGGAAGGCGAGCGCTTATCTGCTGAAGGGTATGCTACCTATGCTGTTAGACTTATACTTCCGAGCGAAAGTCCTCAATTGGGAATGTACATTCCTCACGCATTTTCATCCTATAAAGTAATTGTCAATGATTCACTTGTATGGGAATCAGGGAAGGTAGGGGTGTCGAAAGAGGAATATCGAGGCTATAGAGAACCCAAGGTCGTATCCTTAAAAGAGTTCAAAATACAAACATTAGACATTCTTATTCAGGTAGCTAATTTTGATCATTATAATGCAGGGTTATACTATCCGCTGGAACTCGATGCATACAGTAACCTCACTCGGAAAATCAGAACAAATCAAGGGATAAGCTTTTTTTAGCGGGTGGTTTTTTTATCACAGGTTTTGTGTTGCTTGCCTTTTCATCTGTATATCGAAGTATATCTCTTCCTATTCCGTTCTATGCGATTTTCTCATTGAGTATGATGTATCGTTTGATTGGTGCTGACTACTATCCACTTCATGCCATGTTTAACGACTTGAACTTCCATTTGGCGATTACAATGGAGTATCTCAGCGCTTACTCCGCGGGGCTATCAGGAGGGCTCTTTGTATTTTTTATGTACCCAAAACAAACACCAAGGTGGACTAAATGGTCGTATTCGATTGTGAGCATTGTGTTTATTCTGATCACCTTATCGACAAGTCCTGTGTTTTTTACTTCAATTCTTGGATACTACCTAGGCTTTCTCTTGTCGTATCTTGCCATATTCTTATGGATTATTGTTAAGGCTAAAAGAGAAAAGGATCCTACGTCTGATTATCTGCTTGCAACGGTAGTGGTCGTATTTGTTTGGGCCATATTCCGAACGATTTCATTTCTAAATGCCACAGAGCCTTTCTACGAGTTAAGAATCATCTTAGTGAGTTGCATTATCATACTATGCAATCTGGCGCTATTTAGAACCTTCGTTATGCGAATTAATTTGGTTAAACAAGCTGAAGCTGAATTGGAATATCAGAAGAGTCGGCAGACCATGCTATCATTAATTTCTCACGAAATAAAAATGCCAATTGCTACACTTCAGATGAATATGGAGATGCTGAAAATGTCCAGTGAGCGTCCGGAGAAATTTGAAAAAGTAAAGGGTAAAATTGTTGATCTTTCATTGAATGCTGTTGAGTCTATTAAGCGTATGCTGAATGACTTTATCTATTTTATGTCTTTAGATCAATCTTCAAATGATAAGCTCTCATTTGATGACATTAAGTCCTTTGTCTCAGATAACTGGAGTATAAAATTAATTGCTAACCCTTCTGAGGGCACAGATAAAAAGCAATATGCTACCGATAAGTTAACGCTCAAATACATTCTTAATACGGTTGTTGGGAATGCTGAAAAATATACCAAAGGCACTGATCAGCCAGTTGAAATACACTTGAAAGCTGATTCGTCTGAAGTTCTAATTGAGGTAAGGGATTTTGGCATTGGAATGTCTAAAGAGCAATTGGCTAAAATGGGGAACGAGCAAGCTAAAATTGATGAAAATCAAGAAATTACTGGTATGGGTTTCTATCTTGCTAAGGATTTGTCTAGGCGACTGGGCCATGAATTATCGGTTACTTCGAGAGGAACAGAAGGGACAAGCGTTTTTGTAAAGATTAAAAAAGGATGATCAGCTTATTAATTGTAGAGGATGATTTTGCCGTAAGAGATACGCTTAAGGATTTCATTGAGTTCATGTATGACGATGTGATCGTGTCTGAAGCGGTTGATGGTAAATCTGGGAGTGCGAAATTAGATACTGAAAGATTTGATATCATCATTACCGATCAGATGATGCCCGACATGAAAGGGTCGGACTTGATTGGCCTTTACCTAGAAAAGCTGACCAAAGAAGGCTCTTGGATCTACGTTTACAGTGGTCAAATGAGTGATGAATTGCAGAAACAATTTCAAGATTATCCACAGGTAGAAATCATCGATAAATTTACAAACCCTACTTTCTTCAAAGAGATTATCGACAAATTTAAGGATGGTCAAGCTGAGGCATAAATTCTCATTGTCTTAAAGTTTTTTTCAGCTACTTTACGTTGGTCAAATAGCTGCGATGCCTAAAGAAAATAAGGACTTTTATAATTACTTCTCTCAAAACCTGATTAAGGGTTTTATCTATCTCATTGTCCTTATTGGGTTAATCATACTGTTCAAGAGCTTCTTTAGAAATCAATATGATCTAATTGAACATGCTGTTTCCGATAGCTACTATTTGATGTTCTTGATATTCCTCATTTCTGAGTTCTTTGTAGGGATTTTACCGCCTGAACTTTTCATGATTTGGTCTATAGATGACCCTTGGCAATACTATGTCACTGCTGTAGCTACGATGACACTCGTGTCTCTCTTCGCTGGCTGGTTGAATTATCGTGTAGGACGCAAACTTGGTGAAAAGGAATTCTTTATGAATTTCGCGCATAAACGGCTTCGGTTCAAGAAATACGAACAACGCTACGAACAGTACGGAAGTGGTTTAATCGTAGTTGCTGCCCTTACACCATTACCTTTCGCTCTGGTGAGTATGTTGACAGGAACATTGGGTTATCCGCAAAAGAAATACATTTTATTTGCTTCGTTTCGCGTGATACGCTTTGTCGTTTACGGCATCATTGTTTGGAATTTAGAAGGAGTAATCTGATACTATTTATAAGTTTTGGAGTTATATATCTAATTACAATTTAGAATTAGCGCAATTCATGAAAGTTAACGCACTCCCAAAATTCATACTTCTCCTTTCAGTATTATTCTTTGTCAGTTGTGATAAGGAGGAAGATTTTGTTGATCCTGATGGCTATGAAGGTGTTGATAGTCGCCTATGGTATTTCCTAGATGCTTTTGAACAAGAAGCTAAATCTAGAGGTATATCAGTTGATTTAAGAGCGTCAGGCCTTACTGGTAGGATTGCCAATATTGATGGGCTAAGAGTTGCTGGTGGCTGTAATTTTCACGGTTCTGCACCGAATGAAATCATTTTAGATACTACTTTTTGGAGTACACTAAGCTTTATGCAAAGAGAAATGATAGTGTTTCACGAATTGGGTCACTGTGTGCTTTATAGAGAACATAGAGAGGGTGCTGGTGTCGCAGGGCTTTGTATTTCCATTATGCGTAGTGGCTTAGAGAGCTGTCAAGACGGATATTCCGAGACCACAAGGGAAGCATATCTAGATGAGTTGTTTAATCCTGAATTTGCTAACGAAATTACGCCTTAGTGGCTAGCTGAGTAATTACATCTGAATATCATAAACGACAGGGTAGGGCTCTGGAATCTCACTATCATCTTCATCCATCATTTCTCTCATATCAATTTCTATTGCACGAGACATTGTGGTGATAGGTACGTCATTAGCAGAACCCTCAAATGGGTTTTCACCAGCAGTACCAATGCGTTGCATTGTATTGAAAATCCATGATACTAAGGCAGAGAATGGCACAGCTAACCAAACGAAATAAGCTCCAATTTCATGACCGTTGGCGATTAGTTTAGCTCCGATTGCGGAAAACTCAGGCACTACACCCAATGGCAATAAAAAGATAAAAAGATTAACGAAATCGTAGGTGAGCGTAGCGTACTGCCTCGGATAAGGAAAATTCTTAATGCGCTCTGATTTGCCCTGAAGCGAGAAAAACTCCTTAACAACATTTTCTAACTCAGGAATGAGAACTCCCAAATATGTCCACTTTCCTTCAACCTTTTTAAATGTTTGGATTGAAGAGATAGAACTGCATTCGCTTTATTATTTTTAGACATTACATACACGACTTCATCGGCCGATAATACTTTTTTGAATTCTTCTTCTATGGGAATATTTAACTCCGGAAGGTTCAGCATTTCTCCCCATGCCTTATGATCTTTCGATTGAGTATATGTCTCCCATGGCTTATTCTGACGCATAGCATACCTGAGGGCAGTTAGCCAGGCGATTTGCCTATGTACCAAGGTCTTTTTTTCTTTTAAAAGCTCATCACTGCTAAGGTCCTTAGGCGCATGTTCGTTAGTGATCATATCCCTGATCATCGTAGTCCAAGTTCGAGAGTTGTTTACAATACCACCCCAAATCTTTCTTGCCTCCCAGATACGTCCATAAGCAGCATTATTTTGAAAGCCGATGAGGAATGCGACCGCAGTACCGACCAAGGCAATTGGAGTCCATGGTAATTGAATCCACTGGAGCGCCAATAATTCGTAAAGAGAGGTTATGATGAGTGCGAATACAATGAAGAAGCGTGTTTCTCGCTTAGTCCATTTTAACATGTCGCGCTTCGAATATTTCTTTTTGGTGTACATACTATTGTCTTTGTCCTACTAAATATAACCACCTCATGATATTTTGTATATTGAATCTATTCAATTCAATCTTATGAAACGCAGAGACTTTCTATCATCAAGTGCATTAGCAACTACAGGAATGGCCTTAGGTCTAAATAGAATATTCACTAGATCGGCCCGTAGATCATTCCAATTAAACTATGCACCACATTTCGGAATGTTTCGGAGCTCTGCATCGGGTGGTTTTCTAAATGAACTTGATTTTATGGCAGAACAAGGCTTTAAATCATTAGAAGACAATGATATGAAGAAGCGTTCGATCGAGGACCAACAGGCAATTGCTGATCGCATGGAGAAGCATGGGATGACTATGGGGGTATTCGTAGCACATACGATTTACTGGAATGAACCTAACTTGGCCAGCGGAAAGAAGGAGTGGAGAGAGGAGTTTCTGAATGAAATCAGAGCTTCAGTCGAAGTTGCCAAAAGAGTAAATGCCAAATGGATGACTGTAGTGCCAGGTCACCTAGATCTACGCAAGGATATAGGGTATCAAACAGCCAATGTTGTTGAGTCTTTAAAGCAAGCTTGTGCCATTTTGGAACCACATGGTTTAGTTATGGTTCTTGAGCCATTGAATCCACGTGATCATCCTGGTTTATTTCTCACCAAGGCCTCACAAGCCTATGAAATCTGTAAAGCAGTAGATAGTCCATCATGTAAAATTCTATATGATATCTATCATCAGCAAATTACAGAAGGGAACCTTATTCCGAATATCGAAGCGTCATGGGACGAGATTGCCTATTTCCAGATTGGTGATAACCCAGGCCGGAAAGAGCCGACTACCGGAGAGATCAACTACAGAAACGTATTCAGATACATTCACAACAAGGGATACCGTGATGTGCTAGGAATGGAGCATGGTAATTCGATGAAGGGAGTAGAAGGTGAGAAAGCCGTAATTGAGGCCTATCAATTTTCAGATGATTTCTGAAATCTTTGGAGAACAATCACGAAGACATCTAGTTATTGAATGAAAGTCTATGATATGCTTTACTCTTTGATTTTAATATTCAACCTCTTTGGCCCAATGGGAGATTATACACTTGATTTCGGTAAAGAGAAAGATGGACAGGAATGGATAATTGTCAATGATGGTGTTATGGGAGGCTTATCTCGTGGTAAAATAGAATTTACCAAAAACAGCCTCGTTTTCTCGGGCACTGTTTCACTTGAAAATAATGGTGGCTTTACCTCATTTCGTGCGCCTTACGCTCAGTATGACTTGTCGGAATATGATAAAGTCGAAATAAAATATAGGTCTGAAGGAATGGATTGTGCTTTATCCTTTGATCAAAATAGTCGCTTTTGGAGACCAAATCATAAAATGCCTATTCCTGCAACTAAAAATGACTGGATAACGCTTGAGGCTAACCTATACGAACTGAGTGAATACCAAATGGGTAGAATGACGGGTGGACAGATGTCTGAAAGTGACGCCAGACAAACGATTCGCTTAGGCCTGATTACTGATTCCAAAAAAGCAGGATCTTTCTCTTTAGAAATCGACTACATCAGATTCTACAAATCAAAGTAGTTCTAGTTCGGGACTAGTGTCTACCTCTGGATACTTTGACTTAAGTGCTTAGAATTGGTTACATTCAAGGAGTAAACCTTTTTGAACTAAATACTCTAATTTCTTGCGTTTTTGGCTAGTCGCGTGTTTAACACTTCTCATTACTTCTTCTTCTGGAGATAGTGGTTCAACTTGGAGCCTTCGCAAGGCTGAACAAGGCATAACAGTCAATACAAAAACGCATGAAGACAATGGCCTCAAGGTATTTAGAGGGATTACGGAAGTAGAGACTTCTTTAAGTAGTTTGATCGCTCTGATGAAAAGTATTGAAGATGGCCCTAACTGGATTTATAATTGTACCGAAGCAAAGGTACTAGGGTCAGAAAACTTCTGGGAAGAGTATATCTACTTCCGAAGCCATGTCCAATGGCCCTTCCGCGAACGAGATGTTGTTATGCACACAAAGTTGAGCCAAGACCCTGACAGTAAAATTGTAACCATTACGATGAAAGGTTTGCCAGACTATATTGGCAAGACAAAGAATGTCATAAGAATGCCTGTAATGGAAGGCTTTTGGCAACTAGTTCCAGTTGAAGGAAAAGTAATAGTCACCTATGAAATGATGTGTGACGCGGGTAAAGGAATCCCTGATTTTTTGGCCAATGCTAGCCTAATAGATTATCCATTCGAGACCTTATTAAACCTTAAGGAAAGGGTTCGTTCTGAGAAATATCAAAACGTTATCTATCTTGAATTATCCGAGTCTGATCAATAGCACCGTTGAATAGAAGATTCAGATTATCCAAATGAACGATCAACTGTCCACTGATATAAATCTTCAGTAATGAACAAAAAGATAATTTAGCTTTGCGGCATGCGAAATAAGTTGATTTTATTGCTGCTCTTGATCAGTGCTTTTGGCCATGCTCAAGAAATCGAAATCAAGAAAATAGATCAGAAGATCATTATAGATGGTCAGATTGATGAGATCTGGGCATACGCAGATTCTGCCTATAATTTCCAACAGTTTTTCCCGATGGATACATCGCTCGCCTATGCCCAATCTGTGGCTAAGGTGCTGTATGACGACCAGTTTATCTATGTGTTGGGCGTAATGCAAAACCCTGATGGCGATAGAGACTACATCACTCCATCCTTGAGACGAGATTTTTTCGGGGACGCTAATGATTCGTTCTCGATATTAATAGATGCCTTTCAGGACAATACCAATGCCTTTATTTTTGGCATTAATCCTTTTGGTGTTCGAAGAGAGGGCCTTATCGCCAATGGCGGAAGCGGTCAGGGCGCTTTTAGCTTAAACTGGGATAATAAATGGAAAGGCGAGGTGCGGCAAGAAGATGGATATTGGGTAGCTGAAATGGCCATCCCATTAAAAACGCTTCGATTTGCCGAAGGCCAGACAAAATGGAATGTAAACTTTTACCGGGTTGATAGTGAGTACGCAGAGCGTTCTACATGGTCGCCAATATCAAGAAATTTCTCGATTGTTAATTTAGCTACAATGCGAAAAATGAATTGGGATGAACCAACTGAAAAGCCCGGTTCAAACATCTCCTTTATACCTTACGTGGCTTCAGGGGTTAGTAAGAACTTTCAGTCAGGCGACCCGACAGAAACTAACCTTGAGGCCGGCTTTGATCTAAAGTATGCAGTAACACCAGGCCTTAACCTTGACGTCACGGTTAACCCAGATTTCTCACAGGTGGAAGTGGATCGTCAAGTAACTAATCTTGATCGCTTTGAGATTTTCTTCCCAGAACGTAGGCAGTTTTTTCTTGAGAATGCAGACTTATTTGCTAATTATGGCAACAGTGGAACACGCCCTTTCTTTTCTAGGAGAATAGGCGTTGCCAGAGATGAAAATACTGGGCAGAATATACAAAACCCGATTCCAGCAGGCGCAAGGTTAAGCGGTAAGGTCAATGATAATTTGCGGTTAGGCTTCCTGTCAATGCAGGCTGGGAGAGAAGGTGATGCTAGTCTCCCGTCATATAATTATTCAGTACTGTCATTACAGCAGAAGGTATTTGCAAGGTCGAATGTCTCCTTTCTAGTCGTTAATAAGCAGACATTTGACGATGTAAGCTCATTTGACACCAGTCTATATTCAGAATGGAATAGGACAGTGGGCGTAGACTACAACCATGCTTCGGCTGACAATAAGTGGAATGGTAAGGTGTTCTACCATCAATCCATCGATGAGATTCAACCTGATGATGCTTTTGCTACTGGACTAGAGTTTAACTATGGTGTACCTAAATGGTCTTGGAGGTTATTCACGCAAAGAGTAGGAGCTAATTACAATCCGGAGGTTGGTTTTGTTAGAAGACGAGACGTACAACAACTAGCCAATACCGTACGCTATTCGTATTTCCCTCAAAAAGGTGGTATCCAAAGACACGGGCCTGGCCTTGATTTCGATATGGTCTGGAACGATCAATTCGGATTCCTTGATTGGGATATGAATATCCTTTATGATGTCAATTGGAGAAGTTCTGCGCGCTTTAGTGCACGTCTAAGAAGGCAATACACGTTTCTGTTCAATGGATTTGATCCTAGTGGTTCAGGCGGAGTTCGATTACCAAGTGGAACGGGTTACCACAACAATTTGATCATCGCAAGCTATAATTCAGATCAGCGAAAACTTGTTAATTATAGTTTAAGTACGCGTTCAGGAGACTACTTTAATGGGACTCGAATCAACTTAGAAGGTAGCTTAAATGTTAGGTACCAACCCTTAGGCTTTACGAGTATTAATTTTGCTTACAATAGAATTCGACTACCTGATCCTTACAGTAGTGTCAATCTATTTTTGATAGGCCCAAGGTTTGACTTTACCTTTTCTAAGAAGCTTTTCTGGACAACATTTGTACAGTATAATACACAAATTGACAACCTGAATATCAATTCGAGACTACAGTGGCGTTTTGCACCAGTGTCTGATCTCTTCTTAGTGTATACGGATAACTATCTGGCCACTAATGATGAAGGATTTATCAATATAGGGGCCTCTAAGTCAAGGGCACTTGTGTTTAAGATGACCTACTGGTTGAATTTTTAGTAAGGCGCAAGACACTTCAATTCATGCTAGGACGATGTTTATGCAACACCGGTTACGGTTTGGTCGATTATATAATCAACTACTGCTTTAAAGTCTTGCGTGTCTTCATATACTTTTAATTGGCGGTCTGCGCCTGTACCATTTTCTAGTATTTGAAAAGTTCTTTCTATTTCCTGCCTTGATCCAAGCTCGTCTACTACATCATCGATAAATTCTAAGAGTTCATGGATCAAGATTCTGGTGTTAATTTCACCTTCTTTTCCGAAGTCAATGAGCTTCCCGTCAATGCCGTAACGACTTGCGCGCCACTTGTTTTCGTTGATTAAATCACGTTTATAGGTGGCAAAATTGAGGTTTTGTGTCCGTAACTTGTAGAGTTTAAAGGATAGGGCTTGGATTAAAGCCGCTATGGTAATGGTCTCATCCACAGTCAGGGGGACGTCACAAATTCGTACTTCAATAGTAGGGAAGAAAGGGTGCACGCGAATATCCCACCAAATCTTCTTGGCATTATCGATACAGCCAGTTTTAATCAATAGGTTAACATATTCTTCGTATTCCGAATGACTTTCAAATAATGGAGGTATTCCAGTTCTTGGAAATTTATCGAAGATCTTAGACCTGAAAGATTTAAAGCCAGTATTTCGACCTTCCCAAAAAGGTGAGTTGGTAGATAAGGCATAAATATGTGGTAAGAAATATCGAATCTGATTCACGATGTGAACCGCCATCGATTTATCTTCAATGCCTACGTGAACATGCAGTCCAAAAATTAGATTAGACCGTGCTGTATCTTGAAGCTCATTAATGATTTGATGATAACGAGGTTTTGGCGTGATCAGCTGCTTTTGCCACTCAGAGAAAGGGTGGGTGCCTGCTGCACCTATCCGATACCCTAAATCTTTAGCGATATCACAGATGGTATGCCTTAAATAAGTGACCTGGGCTCTTGCATCACTGATGCTGTACAGATGTTGGTGCCTACTTCTACAACTGCCTGATACATTTCTGCTGTCACCTGATCTTCTAGGTGACGATGTGCCGCTTCTACTATTTTCTGTTCGTGGGAAACAAGTTCTCTAGTCTCTGGGTCGATGACCATGTATTCCTCTTCAATACCTAGCGTAAAGTCCATCTGGTTGATTTATACGATTGATAACCTAAGATAAAAAGGTTTATCGTTAATCAAACGCTGAGATCCCTTGGAGTAGCTCCCTTTCAGTTTTGGGGCTTAGTGTATCCAGTACAATGACGCTCAATCACTGATTGATGAATATCTTCAATAATGACCATTATCCCTGTCTCTTCCACATCACCAAAATCTGGGTTTTTGGCAGTACCGAACGTCATCATGCTGGATGATAGATTCATGTAAATGTTAATCAATGGCGGAATCCATTCTCCTCTTTCCTTAAGAAGTCTTTGCAAGATCTTAAAGGCATCCTCGAAGGAGGTGCCTTTGGGGAAATTCGCTTTGAAAAGTTCATCTGAGTATCCTGAGTGTAGTTCTTCCTTCGGTTTAGACAGGTTGTCGGTATCGGGGAAGTAGCTTGCCATAAAGGCCAATAGAATATCCCGAGCTTCTTGATTGTAAGAAGTGTACATGGTTACTTTTCCAAAGAAATAGCGCATCTGCCCTCTATAGTTCACAATCAAGGCGCCTAAGCCATCCCAAATATTAGCCAGTGCAAACAATCCCTTTCGTGGATTAACTGATGGTTGATAACTTGGTTGAACCCATGATCTACCCAACTCGATGGAGTAGGGCAGATAGTCCTTTTTCATTTGATCAGAAAAGTCAAAGTAATGCGCTGTAGACAGCTCGAAATCTCCTGTTTCAGGGTTATAAGCTCTATCTCCCGTAATAAACCTGTATCCTCCGATGATTTCCTTGTCTTCTGGGCTCCAAACGATCAATTGTTCATAGCAGCGTGCTGTGGTATCGTAATCATCTATGTCAATTTCAAGCCCAGTACCACCACCGGCACCGCGAAAAGAGAGTTCTCGTAACCGACCAATCTCACGCATGGTATGCGGAGAATTATGGTGATTGACGATATAGATCTCATTACCTCCTTTGTTGGTATTTCTGACAAAACGATCGTTTTTCAGTTCGCTTTCTATCAGCGCTCTATCAACTGCCGGTATAATTTCTTTGCTTTGCTTCATTAATCTGTTTTAAGCCTTCGCAAGCTTGTATACTTCTTCTTTAACCCATTGTGCCCATTCTCTGTCTGATTTTGAGTCATCGAAGGTGCTAACCGGTATAAGCTCACCAATGGTGATTTTCATTTTTGTATTGTGTTGCTTATAAAACTCATCGGCCAGATAGAACATTTCAATGTTCACTTTTATTCCTAACGCCTTTCTAAGGTTCGCAAGCCTATAAAATCTGTTGGTAAGCTTTCCCTCAATATACACTGGAACTATTGGTTTTTTATATTTCTTGGCTTTAACAAGGAATGTTTTTTTCCACTCAAGATCTTTGACAAGTCCTTTGGTTCTCCTGCTCACAAGGCCGGCTGGGAATATAAATGTAGCGTTATCAGAAGCGAAGAGTTCGTCAACTTGTTGTAGCGACTTGACTGCATTACGACCCACCTTATTTACTCCGATAAAGCTGTCTCTCAAATTATTGATATTGAGCAGGAAATCGTTCACAATAAACTTGATGTCAGGCCTGATGTCCTTGAGAGAAGTAATGATGGCAAGTGCATCAAACCCGCCTAGTGGATGGTTTGCAGCAAAAATAATTCCTTCGGGTGGCACAGGCACATTTTCTTTACCTGAAATATCCAGGGTGACATTAAATTTGGCCATCACCGCACGGCTAAATTCGTAAGAGTCTGAATTTGGTTGGGAAGCGATAAACTCATTGATATCATCTTGATGAATGATACGCTCGATGTATCGAATAACGAAGCCCGGTAACCACTTAAGTAGTGATGGGTTCTTTTCGCCAATTAACTTTCGAACGTTTATAAACTTCTCCATTGGGTCAATTAGTGCACCGGAATAATTGGCAATTATAAGGGCAATTCTCACAAGAATCAAACGGATTTGTTAAAGCGCTTGAGATAAATCACTTAGCCTACCTTTTGACTATTGAAGATAGCTTTATCAATTGATTAATGGTAATTAGGAATACAAAGCCTATTTTGGGCATATGAATATCTCTAATGCTACAATACTCCAAAAGTTCGACTTGTTTCAAGAGCAGTGGAAACCCCAAATCATCGGTGAATTGAACGGCCAGCAGGTAAAGCTTGCCAAGCTAAAAGGTGCATTCGTTTGGCACAGCCATGAACATGAAGATGAGTATTTCCAAGTATTTAAGGGGACGCTTTACATGGAATTCAGAGACAGGACAGAAGTATTAGAAGCAGGAGATATGATCATAGTGCCGAAAGGTGTCGAGCACAATCCATATACAAAAGCAGATGAAGAGGTATGGGTATTACTCTTCGAACCTGCCACCACACTTCATACCGGTAAGGTTGAACATGAACGCACACATAACGATCAACAATGGATCTAATTTCCCTTAAACTGATAGCATGGCAGTAATCAAGTTCACAACCAACCTCGAACGTTTTTATCCAGAATTGAAACCAACCAAGGTGAGTGGAAACACCGTTTCTGATGCTTTGATAGAGGTTGAGCAGAATTATAATGGAATTAGTGATTATATACTTGATGAAAAAGGTGGGCTGCGTGAACACGTAAACATTTTCATTGGCACTGAAATGGTGAAAGATCGGCTGAAGCTTATGGATCAATTGAAAGACTCGGATGAAGTCTATATCATGCAGGCTATTTCAGGGGGCTAGCCACACCAAACATTACAATATTACTACATCACCACGCACTTTTAAGGGTCCTAAGATTGTCAATATTCAATAGTGTTTTAAGTTTGTATCAGAGACGCGATTATGAAACAATTTCCTAAAGACTTTACATGGGGTTCTGCAACCTCAGCATATCAAATAGAGGGCGCACACGATAAAGAGGGTAAAGGGCCATCCATTTGGGACTCCTTCTGCACCATTCCAAATCGAATTCAGAATAATGACAATGGAAACATTGGAATTGACCACTACCATAGGTTCAAAGAGGATGTAGCCTTAATGAAGTCGCAAGGATTTAAAGCGTATCGTTTTTCAATCGCTTGGCCAAGGGTCATGCCAGAAGGAAAAGGTGCCGTGAATGAAAAAGGGATACAATTCTACTCTGATCTTATTGACGAGTTATTGGCTAATGACATTCAGCCCTGGGTAACGCTATATCACTGGGATTTACCGCTAGCACTTCAGACTGAAGAAGATGGATGGCTTAATCCAAAGATCAGCGATTACTTTAAGGACTACGCTAACTTGTGTTTTGAGCGGTTTGGAGATCGTGTTAAAAACTGGATTACCCTTAACGAGCCATGGGTGATTTCTGTTCTCGGATATGGTCAAGGCATGTTTGCGCCAGGGAGAAAATCTAATACCGAATTATATACATCTGCCCATCAATTACTCATTTCGCATGCCAAAGCGGTAGACCTTTATCGTACCAAGTATGCGCATCAAAACGGTGTTATCGGAATAACTAATAATTGTGATTGGAGGGAGCCGTTGACAGACAAACCTGAAGATAAAGTTGCTGCAGAACGCGCTTTGCAATTCTTCTTAGGTTGGTTTGCTGATCCGGTTTACTTTGGGGATTACCCTGAAGTAATGAAAGAGAGACTTGGCGATCGCTTACCAAGGTTTACTCCAGAAGAGTCCAAATTATTAAAGGGCTCCTCCGACTTTTTCGGTTTGAATCATTACACGACAATGTATGCCGCTGAAGAGCAACCAAATGCTCAGGGTAACATTAAAGGAAATGGTGGGATATCTGACGATCAAGGCGTGAGCTTGACACTAGACCCAGAGTGGACGCTTACAGCAATGGATTGGGCGGTAGTGCCTTGGGGTTGTAGAAACCTTCTCCAATGGATTTCTGCTCGTTATGATAAACCCTCTATTTATATCACTGAAAATGGCTTTGCTTGTGCCGATGAAATGATTGATGGAGAAGTCGATGATACAGCTACACGTCTTGCTTACTACAAAGGCTATCTCACTGGTTGTCATGAAGCGATCGATAGTGGCGTTGATTTGAAAGGCTACTTCGCCTGGAGTATGTTCGATAATTTCGAATGGGCACATGGTTATGGTTCGCGTTTTGGGTTGAACTATGTAGACTATAAAACACTTAAACGTACCCCGAAAGCTTCGGCAAAATGGTTTAGAGAGGTTATTGTGGGTAATGAGATTGTTTAGTGTTTGGAGTTGAGAAGTGGGCTGGTGATCTATCCGCTAGAGTTAGTAAAGGTGTGCTGAGGGCTTCCAACGTATCAAATGATAAAGGAGTGAACCTTATTCAAATTGTAACTCCTGACCAACAGCGTACTCTTATAAAAGTAATCCTTCGACAGCCTTCTTATTAGTGCTACATGGAAATATTCATGACTAATTCAAATCTTTTGAATAAAAAAATCAAGTAAAATCAAGCAAATTGGCTAACTTGCGCTGTACTAATTATAAATTATTTATTGACTGAATGGCAAGATCACAGAATACGTTCCAGAAAAAAGAAAGAGAAAAGAAGCGCATACAAAAGCGCAAGGAGAAAGAAATGAAGAAGGAGGAGCGACAAGCAAATGCCACTGGAGGCGGGCTTGATGAAATGATGGCTTATGTCGATGAATTTGGTAATATCTCAGATACTCCACCGGATCCGTTAGCAAAGAAGAAAATCATTAAGGCTTCTAGCATTGAAATTGGTGTTCCGAAGCAAGAGAAAGAAGATATGACTGCTGAGCGCAGAGGTAAAGTATCTTTCTTTAACGATTCAAAAGGCTACGGTTTCATTAACCAAGATGGTACACAAGAAAGATTCTTCGTACACGTTAATGGCTTAATGGAGCCAATTCAAGAAGGAGATAAAGTAAGTTTCTTACTAGAGAAGGGAATGAAAGGAATGAATGCAGTTAGTGTAAAAGTTATACGCTAGTTTTTCCTTTAGTAACAAGACCAACCACATTCATAAAATAGAAAAACGGAAGAATATTATTCTTCCGTTTCTTTTTGTGCCTCTTCGTCAGGGGCATCTTCAGTTTCGTCTACCACTGGAGTACAGCTCACGTGAAAATTGAACTGCTTATCAAGCTCAAGGTGATAGGTAGCATTTGCAGTTAACTCTGCCGCTTTATTTGACTGTCTTATTAATTCCATAAAGTCCATTGCAACCAAAGAAGTTTTGATGGCAACCAATGGCTTAAGATTCAATAAGTCTATTTTGAAAGAATAGACAATGTTCTTTTTAGGTGCTAAATCAGTGAATTCGTGTTTTGAGAGTGGGTAAGACTGTGGGCCTTCCTGGGCATCCACCATTAATTTAAGAATAACAGGTTTGTATTTTTTCCACAATGGATAAAAAGCACTGATCTGAAGATTATCGTTTCGCATAATATGGTTTTGGCTTTTTTTAAGCCGGTTCTTAAAAGGAGGCTATCGGCTGAACAAAAATTGAAATCCAGGCCAGCATGATACTTATGAAATATTTGAGCCTCGGTTGTTATGATTAAGCATAATTGAACTGCAATTTAAGGAAACCGTAGAGATATGTCAGGAAAACTAAGCAATAAGTTTTAACGGCAAACTCAATATCTCTAGTACTGATCACCGTAAAGCCGAAGGAGGAGCCAATAGGTGACTATTATTCTTTTTGAACATCATTCCCTATCGACATGGCACTTACCTAATTATTAACTGTGACAAAGATGTTTACAAGGTTTTAAATATTGAATTGCCATTTTAACTTATTTCAGAAGTGCTAATCAATCGATCATACAAATCGTCAATAACATGGTAATTTTCTATAGTTTTAAAGCTTAATGGCGAATAGAATGGCGTTTGATATTACAGCAGCAGTTAAGGAGTTATCTAATGAATTGACGGAGAGTAGCTTTAAAACGGCTGAGTCCTTGTCTAAAATAGGGACCGAAGAGGTAGTAGATGCTATGATTGGCCTACTAGCTCATGAGTCTCCAGATACTCGTTTTATCGCTGCTAAAATCCTTGGAGAGATAGCTGATAACAGCAAGGCCTTATTGCCACTGTGGGAAACCATCCACAATGTAGAGAACAAAAATATAAAGGGTGATTTAATCTCTGCACTTGAAGGCTTCGACATCAGTGATCATTATGTTGATATTTTTAAACTGTTTTTATTCGGGAGTTTTAAAGTTTCACTCATTGCCGAAAATTTACTTGACTATAAGGAGTTTACTATTACGCCTAGGGTTATCAAAAAGGCTAGAAAGCACTGGTCACATTATGCTAATAACGTAAAACAAGATGAGGCTTTTGAACTACAGAAATCGGAAATAGAACGTAGACTCCTTGAGCTTAATGAATACTTGGAGGCGTCTGACGATTGAACCTGAACGATTCACTGTTTATTGCTTCTAAATGTGAATAGACTAGCGCTCTTTAGTTCGTACGTTAGCTACTCATTTTTATTCCTGATCAATCACTCCATTCTGAGAAAGCATAATGGCTACTCGTTTTGTACTTGCAAATTGTGAGAAGACAATCACCATGACCACCGTAATAGGTGTACTCAAAAGCATACCTGTAATTCCCCATATCTGCCCCCAAACAATTAAAGCCAGGATTGTAACCAGTGGACTTAGGTTTAAAGAGTTACCCATCAATTTAGGCTCAACTACATTGCCTATGACCCATTCAATTACACCAAGGCCGACAAGGATAATAAAGAATGGTGTGAATTCACCGAATTGCATTAAGCTAAAGACAGCTGGAAAAACTGTCGCGACAAGTGAACCGATGGTCGGTATATAGTTTAGTAAGAACATCAAGAGCGCCCAGAAAAACGGAGAGTCAACGCCCATAATGGTTAGGAATATATATCCGACAACTCCTGTTAGAATACTGACATAGGTTTTTAATCGAATATAGTCTCCGAAGGATGAGCTTATCCGATTCAATATTTTCATCACCCTTGATTCCTCATCAGCGGTAGTGAACATTTTAGTCAGCTTGTTTTTAAAGCTGCCTTCTTCTGAAAACATAAATGCCGCGTATACTAAAATAATGATGGCATCGCCCAATACACCGGAAATGGAACCTGCAATATTGCTCAAAATATCTCCATAGTTGAAGCCTGACTGAGCCGTGTCAAACTGTTCTTGAAGATTTATATTAAAGCTCTCATTAACTCTATCTAAAAGACTGTTAATGTTTACTTTATAGCTTTCGTATGACTTCATTAAAGAGTCAATACTCGTGGTTATTAACTTGGATAATCCAGCAAAGCCAATGACTAGAATAATAAACACCAAAACATTGATCATGGTGGTGTTTAGCTTCTGGCCAAGTACCGGGATTTTCTTAGCGAGTTGCTTCATGGAGGTGCCGAGATACCAAAGAATTACACCGAAAACCAATGGGATCAGAATACTCTCAGCGTATATAAGCAAGGCTAAGACGCCCGCAATACCGATAACGCTATAGGCCAGTTTTTTCATGCTGTCGAGTATGGGTTAAGAAAGAATGAAGGTAGCAGATCGTTTTGGATATAGGTAATAACCCATTATCAAGCGACCTTTAAATAAGTTGAAAAATACAAAGGACTTGAGTTAAAATGACCAACAGACCTTCAATTCGAAAGCTGTTGGTCATTTAGATTTAGTTTCCTTTTTTCTCCAAGTCGATTTTACCTGAAAGCGGCTGCGTCTTTAAATCAGAATTGAGCACTTGATCAAGTTTATCTAAATGCATCTTCAACTCCGCAGAAAGCTCATCAAACACTACATAAGCGGCATCTGTTGGTCTTGCCTGACCACTTTCAATACTTCTCCTTAAAGAAGCAAAACGGTTATTGAGCTTAATTGGGAAGTTGAGCGGATCTTGTCCACTTTGGTTCTTGACTTGATATAAGTCTTCCTCAATCACCTTCATTTTGCTAAGCATCTCGTCAATGGCGGCATCGAGTCCAGCAGCGCTTGATCCTTTTAATTTCTCAGCTTGGGCTCTAATATCTCGGATTTGAATCACGGCTTCATTGGCTGCAGAGGTTTTATCCCTGATTTGTAGCGCAAGGTCGAACTGCTTTTGAAGATCTTCTTTTGTGATGCCCTCCAAGTTAGGATCCATCTCTACGGTAAATGCACTTGATTGAGACACACCATCTACGGTCAACTTCACTTGGTAATCACCCAATGGTGCTAGAGGACCTCTTTGGGGTCTACCACTCCAAATGATCATGCCGTCAAAAGTAGTGGCCCCTGGGTAGCGAAGGTCCCAGTTAAAATCATTCAAGCCTTCTCCCGTAGCCACTTGAGAACTTCTTCCCTCAGATTTCTTACCAACATAGGTATTGATCAAGTTACCTTGAGCATCCATGATTTCAACTGTTACACTTTCAGCTTCTTTAGGTAAATAATATTGAATGTTAGCGTTATAAACACCTCTAATCGGATTCGCAGGCTTAAACAATTTCACCTTGCTCATGTCCATACTTGCCGCATCTCGCAAAGGAGCAATGTCGCCCATAATCCAGAAACCACGACCATGAGATCCTAAAACAACATCATTGTTTCTTAATACTAAATCACGAATAGGTGTGTCTGGTAAGTTCATTTGTAATGATTGCCACTTAGCACCATCATTAAAGGATACATATACACCATGTTCTGTAGCTAGATAAAGCAAACCGGGCTTTTGTAAATCTTCTCTGATTGCTCTCGCAAAATGCCCTGGCTTAATTCCGTTGATGATTTTTGTCCAGGTTTTACCATAGTCCGTTGTTTTGAATACATACGGTGCTCTGTCATCTACTTGATAGCGATTAGCCGCTAGGTATAGTGTTCCGGGGTTGAACTTGCTTTCATCGATAATACTGATTCGTGAAAATTTAGGTAAGTCTTTCGGTGTAATGTCAGTCCATTTCTTACCACCATTTCTCGTTATATGAACTTTGCCATCATCAGAGCCAGCCCAAATTGTATTGGCATCATGATTTGAAGGCGCTAAAGCAAAGACCGTAGCATAGATCTCTGGACCATTCATATCCATTGTAATCACTCCACCAGTCTTTCCTAATG
>Ga0209425_10000559_pt1 | contig 45472 bp, 50 predicted proteins | sample COG_05_FD_184749 | JGI IMG/M metagenome (GOLD analysis project Ga0209425, IMG submission 184749) | Pelagic Microbial community sample from North Sea - COGITO 998_met_05 (SPAdes) (version 2) | ecosystem: Environmental > Aquatic > Marine > Neritic zone/Coastal water | place: Helgoland, sampling...
TACCAATTTCTAAATGTTTTTCAATTCTATCAAGATCCGGTTCTAATAATTCCATATCAAATTTCCAATCCATGCCGTCTAATGCCCATGCTGTAGCATCTTTTTCATATGGACCAATTAAAAGACCTTTGCCTTCCTGTCTTAGATAAGATGAAGACTCTGGATCTCTCACTACCGGTAACTCTTTATCTAATTTTTCTATTTCTGGATGTGACTCTGTTACAAGATATTGGTGGATCATATTAATGCTTGGAACATTTTTAATTCCAACCATTTGTGAAACTTCAGGACAAAAACTTCCAGCAGCATTAACCACATGCTCGCAAGTTATATCTCCTTTTTCTGTAATAACTTTCCACTCGCCAGTACTAAGTTGTTTAATATCTGTTACTCTATTTTTTCTATAAATTTTTGCTCCATTATTTCTAGCCCCTTTTGCCATAGCATTTGTAGTACTAGTTGGATCTGTATAGCCATCCTCAGATGTATGAAATGCTCCAATGATTCCGTCCAATCTTATAAATGGATGATATTTTTTAATTTCATCTTTAGATATGATTGAACATGGGGAGCCAGCTATATCTAAAATACCCTTAACATAATGAAACCATTCTAAGTCTTCCTGTTTATAAGCAAGTCTTAAACTTCCTGTTTCATGAAAACCAGTTGGCTGACCAGTTTCTTTTTCTAAAGCTTTATATAAATTGGTAGAATGGAGATGAATTTTAGCAAGACTTAAACTACCTAGCATATGAGGACATTGTCCCGCCGCATGCCAAGTTGAGCCAGATGTTAATTCACTTTTTTCAATTAGGACAATGTCACTCCAACCCTCTTTTGTTAAGTGATATAACAAACTTACACCCATTATACCTCCTCCAATAATTACTAATTTTGCATGGGATTGTAATTTGTCCATAATACGAAGTATTTGTTATGTAGTTGGATTAGTAAGTCATTATTAACTCTTTTAAAACTAAATATTTTTCGCTAAATTCTGACAAATAAATTTAACTTAGGAGATCAAGAATGTTAAAAAAAATAACAAGACTTGCTCTTGCAATAGCTACTTACTTTACATTATCTGTAAGTTCATTTGCATTTGAAGCAAGTAATCCACAATGTATAGCTCCAGCAAACCCAGGTGGTGGATGGGACTTTACATGTAGATCAGTAGGAAAAACTTTACAGGATTTAAAATTAATTCCTGGCTCTATGGAAGTAACTAACATGGCCGGTGGTGGCGGTGGAGTTGCTTATGCAGAAGTAGTTAATAAAAGAGGCAGTGATAACAATCTTATTGTTGCAGCTTCTTCAGCTACAGCTACAAGATTAGCTCAAGGTGCCTACCCTGGAAATACTATAGATCAAGTAAGATGGTTAGGTTCTATTGGTGCAGATTATGGAATTATTGCAGTTTCAAAAAACTCATCAATTAACACTTTAACAGAACTTTTAGATCAAATTAAAAAAGATCCAAAATCTATTACTGTAGCAGGTGGATCTGCTGTAGGTGGATGGGACCATTTAAAAGTTTTAATCGCTGCTAAAAAATATGGCATCAATGATGTTAGAAGCATTAAGTATGTTTCATTTGATGGTGGTGGAGATGCGGTAACTCAGCTTTTAGCTGGAACTGTTCAAGCTTTTACAGGTGACGTTTCTGAAGCTAAAGGATTTGTAGACTCAGGTGATATTAAAGTATTAGCAGTTCTTTCTGCTGATAGATTACCAGGAGAGTTCTCATCATTTCCTACAGCTAAAGAGCAAGGTGTAGATGCAATCGGTGCAAACTGGAGAGGATTTTATGTTCCAGGCAATATGTCTAATGATGCTTATAATTATTGGGCTAACGCTATCTCTAAAATGTACGACACTAAAGAGTGGAAAGAAACTATGAGTAAAAATGGTTTAGCTCCGCTAGATTTAAGTGGTGATGAATTCCAACAATTTGTTGCTGAATCAGTACAGTCAATTCAAGATCTTTCAAAAGAGATCGGATTAATTAAATAATACATTTTGGGGCATTCTCTTGAATGCCCCATAAAGTCTTTTACTCATGAATGAACGAATATTTGGGGTCTTTTCATTTATCATTGCTTGTGGCTATATTTATGTAGCTAGTTTAACCCAATTAAGTTTTATTTCAGACCCAGTAGGCCCTAAAACATTTCCATATATTGTCGGTTCAATATTTGCTATTTCATCTTTATTCTTAATTTTTAAACCTGAATTTGATCCAAAGTGGCCAAGTTTATATAAGTTTTTAGAAATAATTTTTGTAACAATTATTTTAATTGTTTACGCCTATTCTCTACCTGTTGTAGGATTTGTAATATCAACTTTGATCGCTACATTTATTTTGTCTTGGCGATTAGGAGCAAAAACAACTGAAGCTTTTATATTTAGTGTTGTAGTTTCATTTGGAATTTATTTTTTATTTAGAACTATTTTAGGTCTTTCACTGGCTAAAGGAATTTGGGGATTCTAATGGAAACTATAAATTTTTTATTAGATGGATTTGATGTTGCATTTACAGTTCAAAATATAACTCTTGCTTTAATTGGATGTTTTTTAGGTACAATATTTGGTGCCTTACCAGGATTAGGACCAGCTAATGGAGTTGCCATACTAATTCCTATTTCTTTTTCACTAGGATTAGATGCGGCATCATCAATGATCTTACTTGCTAGTGTTTACTATGGTGCGATGTATGGCGGTCGGATCTCCTCAATTTTAATTAATATACCTGGTGATGAACCTGCTTTAATGACAACTTTGGATGGTTATCCAATGACTTTAAAAGGAAGAGCTGGTGAAGCTTTAACCTTAACTGGGATTTCTTCTTTCTTTGGAGCTATTGTGGCAACTATCGGTCTAATGTTTTTAGCACCACAACTAGTAAAAATTGCTCTGTTGTTTGGACCAGCAGAATATTTTGCCTTGTTTGTAATGGCTTTTGCAACATTAGGGGGAGTAAGCTCCAATAATAAAGCTAAAACAGTGTTAGCATCCATGTTGGGTTTAGCTGTTTCAACAATTGGTGTAGATGGTCAAACAGGTGTTCCAAGATTAAGTTTTGGAAACGTGCATTTCTATGATGGCATTGATTTTCTAATCGTAATTGTAGGTATGTTTGCTGTATCAGAAATTTTTATATTTATTGAAAATAAAAATACAAAATCCACAAAAAACAAAAAAAATTTAATCATTAATAAGATTTTACCTAAACTAAGCGTAATAATTAAAATTATACCAACAATGATTAGAAGTTCATTTCTTGGTTTTTTCGCAGGAGTATTGCCTGGTGCAGGTGCTTCATTAGGCTCTTTTATAGCCTATACAATTGAGAAAAAAATTTCTAATAAAAATGACACTTTTGGCAAAGGTGATGAAAGAGGTGTTGCTGCTCCTGAGGCAGGAAATAATGCAGCAGCAGGTGGCGCATTAGTTCCAATGCTTTCATTGGGAGTGCCAGGCTCAGGAACTACCGCAGTTTTATTAGCAATGTTAATGACAATGAATATTACTCCAGGACCTTTATTGTTTAAAAATAATCCAGATGTTGTTTGGGGATTAATTGCAGCTCTATTTTTTGCAAACTTTATTTTGTTAATCTTAAATATCCCTATGGTAAAAATATTTACTAAAATTTTATTACTACCACCTAAATTTTTAATGCCGATTGTTGCTATGATTTCTTTTGTAGGAATATATGGAATTTCTGGTTCAAGTTTTGATTTATTGCTAATGATCTTTTTTGGCTTACTAGGTTGGCTATTAAGAAAACTTGATATCCCTCTAGTTCCAGTAATCATGGGGTCAATTTTAGGAAACTTAATGGAAACTAATCTTAGAAGAGCTTTAACCATTAGTGATGGCAATTGGGCTTATTTATTCCAATCTAAAGTTGCTATTATTATTTGGATTATAACAATCGTTGGTTTTGTTCTACCACTTATAATAGGTAAAAGAATTAAATCACAAATAGATAAACTTAAATCTAAAAATTAAAAATAATAATTATAAATTTTTGCAATCACAAAAATAAACAATAAAGAGATAATGATTGGTTTAAATTCAATTAATAATTTTTTTTTTAAACTCATTGTTCAACTCTAAACTTATTGTGACAAGCTTTGCAATTTCCCCACATAAATTTACCTAAAGTACTCTCAATATCGTCAGAATCTTCAATTACCGAGGTCAACTGCAACATATCATTTGCTGCTTTAGTCATTAATGTATCAAATTCTTCTTTATTTTCCCATATAGAAGGTAGCGCCTCAGTATCAAAACCTTCTTGAGTGTTATTAGGAAATAAATTTATTAATATTTTGTAATTTTCATTCATCTGTAACATTAATTTTTTAGCTTCATCAAAATCTTCACTTAATGCTAGAGAGTTTACTTTTTTAGCAACCTTGTAATTTTTGCTTAATATAGATTGTCTAGTCTTAATTATTTCTTCTACAGATTGTTCAGCATATGAAAAACTGTTGCCAAATAACAAAAAAGTAAGGAATAAAGTATTGCAAATAATCTTAGTAAGATGTTTAACTAAAGTATGCATATAATCAATACTGTAACAGAGTATGGATTAATTTCAAAATTGTTTCATTGGCTTGTTGCAATTATTCTTATTGTACAAATCCCTTTAGGTTTTTATCTTGTGGATTTAGATTTTGGGCCAAAGAGAATAACTTTTGAAAATATACATATCATTTTAGGTTTAACCGTTTTTTATTTAACAATATTACGATTATTAAATAACATTTTTAATCCTACCCCACAATTAAACACAAATAGTTTTACAGGACAAAAATTCATAGCCAGATTAAATCATATTTTATTATATATATCTGTTTTAACAATTACTATCTCTGGAATTTTAAAAAAATTATTTGATGGTGAAAAGTTAAATATTTTCTTTAAAGAAATAAAGCTAAAAGATAATTTTGAACTAACTGAACAATTTTATGATATTCATGTATTAGCTAATTATGTTTTGATTGGACTAATTCTTTTACATATATTCGCAGTAATTATCCACAAAGTATTTTTTAAAGAAAATATTATTAAAAGAATTCTTTAATTAATGAATATTTTTTGCATTTTTAATAATGTGATGTAAATTTTGACCTCTATTACAAAGACCAATTAAATCAGATATATTTTTAACACCTTTTGATTTAGCAATATTTAATAAATACAAGAATAATCTTGCTGTTATTATGCAATCTCCTAAAGCAGAGTGTCTTGTTTGATCGTCTGTTTTAATTTCAAAAAAATTACATAAATTTGTTAATTCATAATTTTTCAAATCTGGGAATAAACTTGCAGTTAAATAGATTGTATCTATAGCTTTAATTACTTTCATACGATCAGCTAAGCCAGAACTTTTAGAGTTTTGTTTTAAAAAATTAATATCAAAATTAATATTATGACCTACTAAAATACTTTTTTTAATAAATTTTAAAATTTTATCACTAATTTCAACTATCGTTGGTTTTGACTGTACTTGATCATCAGTAATGTTATGAATTTTAATAGATGCTTCAGGAATTTTCATCTGGGGATTCACTAATTCATTTAAAATATTATCTTTATTGATTTTTAAATTACTAACTCTTAAAGATGCCACAGATATAATCTGGTCTCCATTTTCAACATGTAATCCTGTAGTTTCTGTATCTAAAATTGAAAAATTTGAATCTTCCAGTGAAACTCGATTAAATAATTTTCTAGTTTCAATTTGATATTTAATTTTATTAAAAATATTCTTCACCAATATCTACCCTTACTCTTTGTTTGAGATCTCTAATTTTTTTCAAATAAATCTTTAAAACTCTTTTTTCTCTTTCTAAAAGTTTTTTTGGATCTATAAAATTTTTAATGGATAAGCCTTTTTTAGTACGCTCTACCTGGTTTCTAAGTAATATATTAGACATAAAACGATGTGCATTTTTAAAAAAATCTGTTTCATCTGCTGATAAAACTTTTAAATTATTTAACTCATCTAGACGTTCGAAAGTTGAGATTTTAGTAATTTTATTTTTGATTGAATATAATCTTATGCTTTCAACTAAAGGTAATGTCCCGGTATGTTTTAAATTTAAAAACCCTTTATTTTCATTATCATTTTTCTCAACAATAAATTGACCAAAAAAACCAATTGCAGCATCACTCTCTTCTTCACTAAAGTATAAAAATTTTAATAGTTTCTTTTCTTGAAGTTTGTCATTTATAAATAGTCTCAACTCTTCAGCTAATTCAATTTTTCCATAAACAGATCTAAAATCATAAAGCATATCGATATGTCTCATATCTTGAGGAGTATGATTTTTTAACCATTGTTCAATTTGAATTTTCCAATTTGGTAAACTTTTCCTCCATAGTTGATTGGATGCCATTAAATCTCCTTTGCAGAGTGGTATTCCACAATCATCTAAAGTTTTTGTAAAATCTTTAGCTAATTCCTCAAAATATAAATCAATTTTTTCTGGATCTTCATTTACATTTGTTTCATAAATTAAGCCGTTGTCCTGATCTGGATGTAAAAAACTTTCCATACGGCCTCCTGAGCCCATAACAATTACAGAAAAATTAGGAATCTCTTTGATTATTTTTTTTTCTTTAACACGTTTTTCAGCTAATCGAATAGCACGACGATATATTACATTATTTAAAAAACTTAGAAGATATGAAATATCTCCTGGATAAATATTTCGATTAAGTAAATCTTCGGCTAAATGTATTTGTTGTTGCTTTATTTTAATCAATCCTGAAACGTCTTGTTCGTCATAAGTCATTTGATCAATTTGAAATACTAAATCTCCAAGCTCTGCCGTTAAAGCAATATTCATATCAACCATACCAAGAACTTTTGAGTCCATATCAAATACTGGCAAATGATTTAGATTTAATTTTCTCATTTTGCCTACTGCATGAAATAATAAATCATCCTCATAAACAAATTTGACTGGCTCTGACATAACTTGATTTACGGTGGTTTGGTCATTGGCACTAAAAGCTACTCTTTTTAAAATATCTTTCTCAGTAATAATTCCACAAACTTGATTTTCATCTTCTACAAGAATTGTTGATTTTTTATATTTTTTGAGTTGTTCGATGGCAGTTTTAATTAATTCATTTTTTTTTACCAAAATGTAATTGTCAGTCATGTAATCCATGACTTTATTAGTAAATAGCTCTACGCTATTAGATCTTTTAAACATGATTAAATATAATTAATTATTATCGAAAGCACATCTAAAACCTACATAAATCGCATAAAAGTTAGATGGTTTATATTGTGCTCCTTCTTGTTTAGTTTTAGAGGCACCATACCACCACGAAGCACCCGCAGTTAAAGAGTTTTCTTTTTGCTGATCATCAATCCACTCCCATACATTGCCACCCATTGCAACTAATCCATTAATTCCTTCCGGCAATGAAGTTACTGAAACATGTCGATTGTAATCTAAAATTCCCTGTGAATTCATATTTACTGCCGTATCCCCACTTGGGTACTTGTAAGTTTTCCCAACATCAAATAAATCCGACTTAAATTGTTGAGTATAAGCAGCTTTTTTCCATTCATCAAAGGTAGGTAAACGGCCACCATGATAATTGCAGTAATTTTCAGCTTCAAATCTACTTATATGCACCGCAGGCTCTAATTCACTATCTGGTTTTTCTCCATAAGGATTTAAATAATTCCAATTTGTCCTTTTTTCCCAGCCAGCTCCCCATTCATAACCTCCACCTGTTTTTTCAGCTTCAGTGATAATATTATTTTTTAAAGCATACTCTTTAAACTCGCTGATTGTTACCTCATATTTATTTAGATAAAATGAAGTAAAATTTATTTTTTCATTAATAAATGCGAAAGCATTATTAAAATTCAAAATTAAGATTAATAATAAAATTATTTTTTTAATATAAGACATATCAATTTATCCTTAAATTTTATTTTTGAATTATATTTTATATCTATTTCCTTAATACCATTATCAATTTCTATTTTTGACATATTTAACAATGTGGAAATATATTTATTCTTTATCATTTTTGAGTATTTTTGTTTTGAAATATTAACAGTAAATATAAATTTTTTTATTAAAAATTTGTTATTTTTTTTTATAAAGTTTAATATTTTAATATCTCTTTTTAATGATTTTTCTAATTTTCTTTTCATTAAGTCAAAAACAGGTATTTCATTTTTTTCTGGATCTAGAGTAGAAATAATTATTTTACCGTTCTTATTTAAATTTTTCTTACAAAGATTAATCAATCTATTGATTTGACTTAATTTTAAAAAATGTATGGTTTGTTTAATTAAAATTACATCAAATAACACTGTATTTTTTTTAAAAAAACTTAAAGCATCAATTTTTTGAAATATAATTCTTTTATCTTTATCTGGATGATTTTCAACATCGATACCTAAAGGTTTATTTTTTAACTTTAGTCTCTTTAAAATAGATCCAATAATTTTACCTCTGCCACATCCAATATCTAAAATTTTTGTGTTTTGAGTATAATTAAAATTTTTTAATAAGAAGTTAGTATATGAATTGATATATTTCTTTGATGAGAGCCAGGTTTTGTTATCCCAATTTTTAATTGCTTTCATAATTTATATTATTCATTTTATCTTTATTTTAAATAAAGTATTAATAATTAATGTTTTCAAATTTACATATTTTTTTAGGTGCAACTGTTGCTGATGCTGCTGCAAGACCTCTGCATTGGGTGTATGATCCTGTAAAATTAAAAAATTATATTAAAAACAAAAAAGAAGTTGCTTTCCTATCACAAAATAAATGTCCATTTTATAGTATCAAAACAGGAAATGTTTCTGGATATAACGATATAGGTCAAGTGATGTATCGAACTCTATTATCTACTAAAAAAAATGAGGATATTAATAAAAACTTTAAAAAAAATATAATATCTCATTTTGGTCCTGGCTCTCTTTATTGGAAAAATCTAAAATCTAGGAAAAAATATAAAAAAATTAAATGGGTACGACCTATTAATGGACCCTGGATACATCAAAATATATTAGAAACTATTCAAAATATTAAAAAAAAGAATAACTTAACAGGAGGTAAAAAAGTAAACGAGTCAGACGGTTTTTGTGCGGCTCTACCTTATTTTTTATATGATCAAAATTTATCTAAAGTTAAAAAGATAATAAAAACGATAGCTAATACCAAAGCGAGTGAGCAGTTTGCAATTGCAAAATTTCAAATAATAAAAAATGCTATGCTAGGTAAAAAAGATCCAATTAAAAATTTTTATAAATCGAATAAAAAAAATGAATATTTTAAAGATGTAATTTTAAATCTTGAAAAAGTTTTAAAAGATAAAAACAAACCTCATATTGAAACAGTTAAAAAATATGGAAAAGCTTGTAGTTATCCTGGAACTTTTAATGGATCAATTCATGCGATTATAAATAGTAAAAATTTTAAATCTGCAATTACAAAAGTTATTAAAGCTGGGGGATGCAACTGTTCTCGTGCTAATTTTGTTGGCGCCTACTTTGCTGCTTTTAAAGGTAAAAATAATATTCCTATTAAATGGATTAAAAAAACTATTCCAGCGAAACATATTTTAAAAAATATTGCTTAGATGCAAAAATCATCCATTGCCTATATATTAAAACTTTCAATTCCTATTTTCTTTGCAAATTTAGCAATCCCATTAGTGGGTATAATAGATACAGCTTTGATGGGTAATTTAGGAAATTTATCTTATCTATCTGCTACATCAGTTGCAGCAAATTTATTTTCTATGATTTTTTGGAGTTTTGGTTTTTTAAGAATGGGTACAGTTGGTATGGTGTCTCAAGCTTTAGGTCAAAATAATTATCAAGAAATTTTGAATATAATTTTAAGAAATCTTTTTTTTGTTTTAATAATTTCGATATTTATAATATTTCTGCAATATTTTATTCTCAATTTGAGTTTACAAATTTTCGAATTGACTGATTTAACTAAAGAATTTTATACTCAATATTTTAATATAAGAATTTATTCAGCACCAGGAGAATTAACATTATATATCATTACTGGCTTATTTGTAGGTTTGCAAAAAACAAAAATATCAAGTTTTGCAGTAGGTTTTTTTTCAATTCTAAATATTATTTTAAGTGTTTTTTTTGTAAAAGTTTATAATCTAGATATAAGAGGTGTTGCATTTGGCACTTTAATATCTGCTTTAATTACCTCTTTATTATTTCTATCGTATACATTTGTTTATCTAAAAAAATATACATTATTGTCTCTTAATCTTTATGAAATATTTAATTTAGATAAATTAAAAAATATTTTTAATATTAACTTTAATATTTTTATTAGAACAATTTTATTAACATTCTCTTTCTTGTGGTTTACTTATCTTGGAAGTCAAATTGGAGAGAATTTTATTGCTGCTAATGCAATATTAATTAATCTAGTTTTTTTATCAGCTTTTATTTTGGATGCTTACGCTTTTTCAACTGAGGGTATAGTTGGATATTCTTTAGGTAAAAAAGATTTAAATTTATTTAAAATTATTCTTAAAAACTCTTTTATTTTAAGTTCACTGACTGGATTGCTTATCTCCATTATTTATTTCTTTATAAGCAAACATGTGATTAACTTAATGTCAGATATTGAAGAAATAAGATTACTTAGCTCAAACTACTCAATATGGCTTATTATTATGCCTTTTATTGCATCTTTTTGTTACCAATTTGATGGCATTTTTATAGGTGTATCCCAAACGAAAGAGTTAAGAAATGCCATGATATTTTCTGTAACTAGTTTTCTGATTCTTTCAATTATTTTAACTAAATACTATTTTAATACAGGTGTTTGGATTTCATTATGTATTTTTATGATTTTAAGAGCTCTGTCTCTCTATTATTACATGAGAAGAATTTATCTAAGATTTAATTAAGGATAATTTGTTTTTATAAATATCAGCTCTAATTGAAACTAAAATAATAATAATTACTAAAGGAATACATGCTAGATTTATGTCATTCCAAGTAAACTTTAAAATTGAATATCCTGCTGTTAAACTTGCTATAGATTGAATTGAAAAAACTAATACATCATTAAAACCTTGTACTTTGAATTTTTCATTACTTTTGTAACAAAGCACTAATAAGCTAGTACCTCCAATGAATAAAAAATTCCAGCCTATGCCTAAAAGTACTAAGGCAACTAGATAATTGATAAAAGTTTGTTCATAAAAACTTAGAGCAATACAAATTAAATAAATAATAGCTCCGCTATATATAATTTTAGAATGTCCAAATTTTTTGATCAAACTACCTGTTACTAATGATGGTAAAAACATACCAATAATATGAGATTGAATTACAATACTCGTCGAACCTAGAGTAAACCCATGCATCTTATACATACTGATTGGAGTTGCGGTCATTAAAAAAGACATAATTGAGTATGCACATGCTGCAGTGACAATTGCTTGTAAGATTACTGGGTTTTTTAATAGTTCTAAATAAGATCTTTGAACACCACTATTTTCTTCAGCAACTTTTGGATTCTGATCTGTTTTATAAAATAATAAAAAAAATACTGGTATAATGATTAATATAGCAAGTGAAACATAAGAGCCGGTGTATAAATGATCGGCAAATAAATCTTTGGTTAGGTTTGCAATATTTGGTCCAATGAGTGCAGAAAGAATTGTTGCTAATAACAATATTGAGATTGCTCTTGAACTATCATTTTTATGAACTGTTTCAGCTGCTGCAAACCTGTATTGATGAGTAAAAGCAATTCCTGTACCAATAATAAAACAAGCAAAACAAAACAATATAAAATTTTCTGCATAAATAGCATAAGCTGCCAATAATGCTGCTACACTTGAATAAAAAGAAGAAAAAATAAATCCATTTTTTCTTCCAATCCTACTCATTATTTTTGCAGCAAACATTGTAAATACCGCTGTTCCAACAATTGATAATGAAGTTGGTAATGTTGCAAGCGACGCAACTGGTGATATTTTAAGACCAACTATGCCACTTATAAAAACAGTAATTGGTGGTGCTGTAAAAGAAAAAACCTGACATATTGTTAGTATCAACAGATTTTTATTGAACATTAATCCTCTACTTCTGATAACAATGATGCATTTCCACCCATCGAAGCAGTATTATTGGAAATACTTTGCTCATAACATAATCTCTTAAGATATTCAGGACCTCCAGCTTTTGGTCCAGTTCCTGACTTTTCATAACCTCCGAAAGGTTGAACTCCTACTACTGCACCAATCATATTACGATTAATATAAATATTACCAACCTCTACTTTTGAAACTATTAAATTTACCGTTTTATCTATTCTGGTGTGAATACCCAATGTCAGGCCAAAACCTAAATCATTTATTTCATCTATTAGTTTTTCTAATTCTGATGCTTTATACTTAGTTATGTGAACCACAGGTCCAAAAATTTCGTTTTTTAGATCAGATAATTTTTCTATTTCGATTAAGGTTGGTGGTACAAAGTAGCCATTGGAAGAGATATTTTCATTTTGAAAAAATTTAGTAAATTTTTTAATATGATCATTAATATTTGCTTGGGCGTCAGCATCTATAACCGGTCCTATATCTGTTGAAAGTTTTTCTGGATCACCCATATTTTGGGTTTTCATAGCTCCAATTAATATATCTTTTATTTTCTCATAAATATTTTCTTCTACACATAAAATACGACAAGCAGAACATCTTTGACCAGCACTATCAAATCCAGAACTTACCACATCTTTAACAACATGCTCAGGTAAAGCTGAACTATCCACTATCATACAATTTAAACCACCCGTTTCAGCAATAAATGTTGGTATATTATCTTTTTTTTGTAAATTGGATTGAATAATTTTTGCAGTATCTAAGGAGCCTGTAAAAATTACATTCTTAATTTTTTTGTCTTGAATAACTTTATTAGCAATTAAAGCACCATCACCAAGAACTAATGCTATTGCCTCTTTAGGCATTCCTGCTTTTAACAATAATTTAATTAAATAATAAGCAGCAAATGATGATTGCTCTGCAGGTTTTGTTAGTACAACATTACCTGTTATTAAAGCAGCTACAGTTTGACCTACAAAAATTGCAATTGGAAAATTCCAGGGACTTATAACTAAAGATAAACCTTTACCAATTAATTTATATTTATTAATTTCTCCAGTAGGACCTTTTAATATTTTTTCTCTAAATATTAGATTTGCTTCTTTTGAATAATATCTACAAAAATCTACAGCTTCTCTTATTTCTGCAATTGAATTTTTAATACTTTTTCCAGATTCTTTGGCACATATTTGAATAATATGAATAATATTTTCCTCAATCAAATTTGCAAAATTTAAAAATATTTCAATTTTTTTCTCTATCGGAACTTTTTTCCATGCGTTTGAATTTTCTTTTAGTTTTTTTATAGCAATATCTACTGTTTGCTCCTCTGCATAATACTTCTTTCCTAGTATAGTTAAATCAAAAGGAGATATAATATTATTTTCATTTGAAGTTTTAATATCTTGTCCATCTATGATCGAAAAAGCATTACCACTAAAATTATTTTCAAATTTTAATTGATTAATTATGTCTTCTTCACTTAAGTCTAGTCCTGATGAATTTTTACGATCTTCATAAATATCAGCTGGCTTTTTAATTTTATCAAAATTTAATTTTTCTATTTTATCTAGAGGGGATTGAATTAATTTTTTAATATCTGAATTCTTTGATTTTAATTGATGTATAAATGAAGTGTTTGCTCCATTTTCTAGAAGTCTTCTCACTAAATAAGGGAGTAAATCTTGATAACCACCAACAGGAGCATAAACTCTACATTTAAATCCATCTTCTTTTTCTAAGTGAGAGTAAATTTCATCACCCATTCCATGTAATTTTTGAAATTCAAAATCTTTGTGTTTAAATAGAGTTTTAATATATGCAATACTGTGTGCGTTATGTGTAGCAAATTGAGAATAAACATTCTTATTTTCTAATAACTTATGTGCACAGGCTAAATAAGAAATATCTGTAACAAATTTTTTTGTAAAGACTGGATAATCATTAAAGCCTTGCTCCTGAGCAATTTTAATTTCGGTGTCCCAATAAGCGCCTTTTACTAATCTGATATTTATTTTTTTATTTTTACTTTCCAGGTATTGATTGAGCCATTCTAAAACAAAAAAAGCTCTTTTCTGATAAGCTTGAACTGCAAATCCAAAACCACTGTATATCTCATCAATTAGATTGCTTTCAATAATCTCTTTAAAGATAAATAAAGACAAATTTAATCGGTCTGCTTCTTCAGCATCAAAGCATATATCTACTTTATTTTGTCTACCTAGCTCAATAAGTTTAAAGACTTTTGGATATAATTCTTTTTTAAGTAAATCTAATTTATTTCTTTCATATCTTGGATGTAAAGAAGATAGTTTGATTGAAATACTTTTTCTCTCAGGGTTTTTGCTTTGTCCAGTTGTTAAAATTGCATTTTCATATTGTTTATAATATCTTTCAGAATCTTCATATGTGACTGCTGCCTCCCCAAGCATATCAAAAGAAAAAGAGTACTTTTCATGTTTTTTTTCATCACTAAACTTAATCGCTTTTTCTATATCTTTTTCAAAAACAAATTGTTTTGCTAAAATATTTACAGCTTGCTTAATTGCATTCCTTAATAATGGCTCAGATAAGTTTTTAACTATTTTGCCTAGAATATTTTTGTGTTCATTTTCTTTTTCCTCAACAATTTTTCCAGTCAATAAAAATGCTATTGATGAAATATTAACAAATAAATCTTTATCATTTTTGATATATTTTTTCCAATCCCCTATTGGAATTTTATCTTCTATTAAATCATTTATAGTTTTAGCATCTGGTATCCGTAACAAAGCCTCTGCTAAACACATTAAAACTATTCCCTCATTACTTGATAACGAAAATTCATGTATTAATTTTCCAAATTGACTACCTATTTTGTAATCTATTGCATTTTGAACAATTGCAATTGATGTAGTTTCTATTTCTTTTTGATTATGTTTTGAAAAGTCTGATACTAAATTAAAAAAATTTTTTTCAACTATATCTTTTTGATTAGTATATTTATTTGAAAATATTTTTTGCATACATTAAATAATATAATTTATTAATGACATGCAATTCCAAATTTTTTAAGTCTCCAATAATTGTAAGGCCACGGCGTTAAAAAACCTACTGTTAACATTATTGGTACCACCCACCATGTTAACATCGCGCCACCTGTTAAAAGATAATCAGTAAGATTCATTGCTATTTCCATACTCAGCATTGAAATAAAGCTCATTCCACAGGCTGTTTTTAAAGCATTTATGAAATTAAAATTTTGTCTCATTAGAATAATTGTTTCTAGAATAATACTTGTTATTAAACCGTTTATGATTGCTAAGATCATGATCCCTAAAACTGGAAAAGGAATTTTAGTTAACTGAAAAAATAATATAGTTCCAAAGTCACCAATCGAACAACCTATCACGCACCACATGGTATTATTTGCACTTCTTTTCCATGTATGTCTGCAAGACCAGTTAAATGTAGCTGTGCTCATATTATTTATTTAAATCTATTTGATATTGATATTTTTCTTTCGGCCAATAAGATTTTATATATGCTAAAACATTATCAATTTCATCATCATTTAAAACGTCTCCAAAACCTGCCATTTTACCTTGGTAATTGCTAACCAATTTAGCTAGCCCATATTTAATTATGCTATGTAATGTTTTATCATCATGGTGCCAAGTATGCCCAGTACCATTTAATGGTGGTGCTTTTCTGTGACCATCTTCATCAAGTTCTTTCCAATTTTCAGCTCCAGATAAGTTAACTTGATGACAAGAAATACAATTATTCTCATAAGCAAGCTTTCCTTTCGCAATCATAATTTTAGAGTCTGTAGTTATAGGGTAATGATTGTGCGCAATACTATTTTGAACAATCATGACTGATAAAAATAACAAAAATATAATTTTCATCAAAAATTATAATTCTAGTCCTTCTTTTTTCCAGTTTTCCAAGCCACCAATTAAGTGGCAACAATTAGTAAAATTGTAAGATTTAGAAATTTGAACTGCAAGGGTAGATCGATGTCCATGAGCACAATAAAAAAGAATTTTTTTATTTTTTAACATATTTTTATTTTTATCAATATATTCATGCATTTGAGGGAAAGGTACAATGACACTGTTATTAAGCTTACCTTCTTTTTCAATTTCTATATCTTCTCTTAAATCAATTAAAAGAGAGTTTGGATCTTTTTTTATTTTATTAAACTCATCTGGTTCAATCCCATTATTCACTTTCTGTCTATTAAAATCTATTCCAAGTTTTAAATTGTTTGGTACCGCTACATCCATCATTTTTGGATCAGGTAAATTTAAGTTATTCATTATATCGATATATTCTTCAGCAGATCTAACTTGTAACCTTGGATTATAATATTTTTCTTCTCTAATTGTACTAACCATCTCCCCTTTGTAATCATGAGCAGGATAAACCAGAGTATCTTCAGGAAGTTTTAATAATTTATTAAATATAGAATTATATGAATCTCTTGGATCACCATTTTGAAAATCAGTTCTACCTGTGCCTCTAATTAAAAGAGTATCACCTGTAAAAACTCTATCTTTCATTAAAAAACTAAAACTCTCAGAAGTATGACCAGGTGTGTATAAAGCTTTTAAATTTATACCATCAATTTTAATTATTTCTTCATCTGCAACTCTCATAGCAACCACATCTGCTGGAGTTTTGTCTCCCATTACAGTTACGCAATTTGTTTTATCTCTCAATTCTGCAATACCTGAGATATGGTCTGCGTGAATATGTGTATCAATAACTTTAACTAATTTTAAATCTAATTCCTTGAGAAGTTTAATATATTGCTCAACTTTTTCTAAAACTGGGTCAATAATTAAAGCTTCACGGCCTTTCTTAGAGGCAATCAAATAAGTAAATGTACTAGATGTTTGATCAAATAATTGTCTAAAAAGCATAATAAAAATATCTAAGATTAATTATTTAAAATTAGCTTAAATTTAACTCTAAACAATAAAAATTTATCATCCATTATTAACTGTTTCTCATTTATATCTGTAAATTTAATCATATTTATTTCAAAAAATAATTTGTTCAATAATTATAATACAACTTATTATTAACGTCATGTATCCAAAAAGTTTTTTTGTCTGCTTGTCTGAAACTTTTTTCGATAAAATCCTTCCAAAAAAAACACCTGCCAAGGTAAATATGCAAACATATAAAACAAACATCCAATCTGTTTGAAACCCATCTATCAAATCACTTCCAAAACCCATCAAAGATTTAATAGCAATAATAAAAAGTGATGTTGCAACAGCAACATTCATGCTTAAACCTGTTAAAAGTACTAATGCAGGAATAATTAAAAATCCTCCACCAGCACCAACAAAGCCTGTCAATTGTCCTACAATTAAGCCTTCTAAAATTATTATAATATTTTTTTCATATTCATTTTTATTGTTAGTTTTAGTTAAAATTGTTTTTCGATCACGTATCATTAGACTTGATGAAACCAACATTAATAAAGCAAATAAAATCATAATTAAAAAACTTTTTTCTAAAATAAAATTTCCAATTAAAACTTGATCTGGAAGATAAGGAACAATTACTTTTCTTGCCAAGACAACACCTATAATTGATGGAATTCCAAAAATTATTCCTGTTTTAAAATCGATTAATTTTTCTTTAGCTCCAACTATACATCCAAACAATGCAGTGAGACCCACAAGTAATAAGGAGTAAGTGGTTGCATCAACGACATTAATTTTAAAAAGATAGACTAAAATAGGTAAGGTTAATATTGAACCCCCAGCTCCTAAAAATGATAGAACGCCCCCCATAAAAAAGGATGCTAAAAGTCCTACTAAAAACATAAAATTATAAAACCGGTAATCCCGAAGTTTTCCAACAACTTGGCTCAACATCTTCGGAACATACAAAACCATTAATTACGTTGTAGGTTTTGAAACCTTTTTCACTTAAAAGCTGCGCAGCTTTAGCTGACCTCATTCCACTTTTACACATCACGATCACTATTTTATCTTTATCAATGTGTAAATTATCAACTGTACTTTCAAATTCCTGATTTAAAACTCTACCATTATCAGTATCAATTAAATAAGAAATAAAATGTGTATTCAGACCAAGTTCTTTGCCATTTGGTTTACCGTCTTCATTCCATTCTGCTTGTGTTCTAACATCAATTAAAGTTGCACCTTGATTTTGTTTTGCAAGATTTAAGAGGTCAGTACAAGTAATTTGGATAGGCATTAATATACTGTTCATATAGGTCTAAATGATAAAATTTACAATTGCTTTTTCAATAACCACCAGAAATATGAGAGTAAAGAATAAAACTACCTATAATTAAGAAAAAAGTACCTTCACTAAAATGCAATAATTTATAAGAATATTTGATCATTTCATTTTTTAATTTATATCCCAAATAACAAAATAAAGGTGCAAAAATGCCAATTAAAACAATAACTATTAACGGAAACTTTATTTCATGTTGTGAAGACGCAGCTACTGCAAATGCATCAATTGAAAGAACAAACGTTGTAACTAAAATTTTAAATAAATTGTCTAATTTAAAAGTTGGTTCTTCAGAAATTAAATCTTTGTATGAACTTAATGCTAAAAATAAAAAAATAAAAAAACTAAACCAATGGTCATATGGGCCAATATAGGGTCCTATTTGATCACCAACTTTTAAACCAATAAAAAATAAAGCAACATGTGCAATTGTAATACTAAATAATGTAAATGAAATTTTCTTATCTACGCTTTTGCCAACAATAAAGGAATCTAAAGTAACACTAACAGCTAATATAATATTCAATGTCATGTTCATTAAATATTAAATTAACTTTTAATAACTTAGATGTAAATTTAATTTTTTAAACTTCGATTTAAAACTAAAAAATAATCGATTATGATTGCCTGTATCTTTCATTACTGTTTGCTGCCATAAGTGAACCATCTCATGTGCTAAGGTGTTTAAAAATTCTAATTTATTTTTATATTTTGGCATCATTTCTAAAACAAAAAAACTAGTTCCTTTACGATAAGACAAATATTCCACACACTGTCCAGAGCCTTGAATAATTCGCTTTATTTTTACATCATTAAAAGTGTTTAATTTTTCTTTAAATAGAGATTTATTAAAAATCTTAAAATATTTTTTTATTTCTTTATAAGTAGTTACGTATTTTTTCTCAGTATCTTTAGTTTCTTTTAGAATACGTTTTTTTACTTTGATTATATAGTCATCCTCAATTTTACGTTTTGTTGACATATGTTATAGATAAAAATTTAATTACCCTTATTGGGTAATGGCTATTTAAGCTTTTTTTTAAAAAAAACAATAATATAAAATTTAAACTCTCTTCTTACCCTGGACGATCCTATCCAATAATAAGGCCACAAATAAAATGGCGACCCCAGCTAAAATTCCTTGACCTACATTAGCATACTGTAATGCCTCTAAAACATCCTGACCTAACCCTTTGGCCCCTATCAAAGATGCTACTACCACCATGGCTAAACTTAACATTACTGTTTGGTTTACACCGGCTAAAATTGTTGGGGTTGCAAGAGGTATATCAACTTTAGTTAATAAATACCATTTTGATGCCCCATAGGCTATAGCTGCTTCTCTTATATTTTGTGGCACTCCTTTTAAGCCAAGTACGGTTAAACGGACCACAGGCGTACCTCCAAAAATCATTGTAATAATAACTGCCGCAACTTTTCCTGTTCCAAAAAAAGCAATGACTGGAATCATAAAAACAAAGGCTGGCATAGTTTGCATGAAATCCATAATTGGTCTTATAAATGAGTAAAATTTAGGTCTAGTAGAGCAGTAAATTCCAAGGGGAATCCCTATAACTATGCTTAATAATGCTGCAGTTCCTAACAAAGCTAAGGTAGTCATTGCTTTAATCCAAAAACCTAAAAAACCCATATAAGCTAAAAATGCACCTGAATAAATAGCAGCTCTAGGTCCCGCTGATAAACCTGTTAATAAAACTATGGAACTGATGATTACAATCCAAGGGGTTTTAACAAATAAAAGTTCTAAAGAATCTAATACGGAACGTATACCAAATGTAATTGCATCAAACAATCTGTCTCCTTTAATAACAGCGTAGTCAAAAGCACTCTCAACTCCAGCAATCGATTTTAATCTTATATCTGGATGTGTGGGGAAATCCTTCATTATTTCCATATAGTTTGGAAAACTATAATGAATTGTTGAAAACAAAATAATTACAAACGAAAATGTGATGCTCAATATAAAATTTTTAATTTGCATACCTGGATCAATTGTTTTGTCGGATAACCATTCTGAATATCTTTTTTCAAGAATAGTATTTGCTACCATTGCTTGAGTAATTCTTATAGTGAAAAATAAAACAATTCCACTTATTGCAATAAATAAACCTGAAGCTTCTATTCTTTGAGCTTCTTGAATATAACCATCAATTGAATTTTCCAATGATTTAATGGTTCTTTCAAACATTTCAACTTTATCAGAATTATTTTCGATTGCTGCTTGAAGCTGTTTTTTTCTAAAGTCGATAGTAGATTGAATGAGTTCAATTTTATTATAGGCTTCCGCACTAATATTTCCAAAAAAACCTCTAACTATTTGAACTATTGCAAATGTCTCAATAATTAAAAAGGCTAATGCCCAGTTCCAAATATTTCTAAAACTGTACCAAAGTGATCCAAGGAAAAAAGCATTTAAATTAAATGCAAAAACATACTTTGAACTATTTCCAATTTTTTTAAACTCTTGGATATAATAAGTGGAATTAGTTTTTACAAAATTTTTAATTTGTTCATCACTATTAACATCAATAATATTATTATTACTCATCATGCCCCTCAACTACAGATGTTAATAAATCTTTTTGTGAAATTGCTCCTATTAATTTACCTTCATTATCTTGAATTATAATTGGAGCATTATTGCTAACTGATTTTTCAATTAATTTAGTTAACAAATCATTTTCTTTCATTGAAACAGCATTTTCAGGAATAGGACCATTTTCTTTTTCAAATTGCTCTTTAGATTTCATAATTGTTTTTGCTTCAACAACCTTTAATCTAGAAATTCCTTTAACAAAATCTGCCACATAATCATCTACAGGATCTAAAATTATTTGTTCTGGGGTACCCATTTGAATTACCATGCCATCACGCATAATTGCAATTCTATGTCCAACTTTAACTGCCTCATCTAAATCATGGGTAATAAATAAGGTGGTCTTTTTCATTTGTTGAGATAAATTGATAAATTCAATTTGCAACTGTCTTCTGATTAATGGATCTAGCGCACTAAAAGGCTCGTCCATCAATAGCACTTCTGGATCAGCTGCTAAAGCCCTTGCTAAACCTACTCTTTGCTGCATTCCACCGGATAATTCATGAGCATATTTATTGCCCCAACCTTGTAATTCGACAATGTTTAAGATTTTATTGGCCTCCTCATACCTTTCGTTTTTATTAACCCCTCTAATTTCAAGAGGCATTGCAATATTATCAATGACCGATCTATGAGGCATTAAAGCAAAGTTTTGAAAAACCATTCCAATTCTTTTATTTCTAAACTCTTGTAACTCTTCTCTTTCTAACAACATAACATCTTGTCCATTAACAAGTATTTGACCTGATGTAGGTTCTAGTAATCTATTAATATGTCTAACTAAAGTAGATTTACCGCTACCGGACAAACCCATTACGCAAAATATTTCTCCAGGATTTACATCAAACGAAACATTTGAAACACCAATAACAGAATTATATTTTTCTAATGCATCTTGCTTAGACATCTTATCATTTTGAATAGCATTTAAGGCTTCTGGAGAAGTATTACCAAATACTTTCCAAACATTTTTTATTTGAATATCACAACCTAAGTTTTTTGATGACATAATTAAAATACCCGGCAGGAGTTCTGCCAGGTATAATTTTTTTGATAGTTTATTATTTTATAGACCTAACCAACCATCAACTGTTTTTTCATTTTCTTTCATCCACTGTCTTGCAACTTCGCCTGGATCTCTTTTTTGTACTGAAACTTCGTACGCCATCCATGACACATCATCTGCTGTAACTTGGAAATTATTGAAAAACTCAACAATTGCTGGAGATTGTTTTTCTAAAGAAGTAGCCCAACCAATTTGGATTTGTTTTAAAGCATCTTTAGAAGCTACAAAAGATTTTTTATACCAATCAGGATCTGCTTTTGGTTGTATCATCTTATATTTTGCAGGATCAAATTTTGGCTCTTCTAACATTACTACGTCAGCCATACCCCAAATCGCATGTGGCTTGTAACAATAAAACGCATAACCTTCACCTTTTTTAATTGAGTCAAGAACTCTTGCATTTTTTACTGCTTCAGCTGCTCTTATTGGCTCGATACCAGCATCAAGTAATTTATAGTCTCTGATTTTAACTTCATTAACATTTGCTGAAGCCCAACCATCTGCACCAATCCAAAATTCACCTTTACCATTTCCATCACTATCCATTGCTTTAACAACCTCTGGTCTTCCAAGATCAAAAATTGAAGTAATGTTCATTTTTTTTGCAAAAGCTTGAGAAACGCAATAACCTTGATTACCTTCGTAAGGTTTTTTGCTTAACTTTAAAGTTCCTTTAGGAACTAAATCATTTGTATAAGCCTCTTGGTTTGGAAGCCATATATCTGGATGAACATCAATCTCACCTTTTCCTCTATCTATTGCAGCATAAATTGAAGTATTATTTCCAGGTACTATTTCTACTTCACCACCCATCTTATCAGAAACAACAGCAGCAAGTAAATTTGCAATAGCCGTTGCACCAGTCCATTGTGGATCTCCTATTTTAACTTTTTCAGCAAAACTAGAAAAAGGTACTAAAATAGAGATTAATCCAGCAATCAAAGTGCTTTTAATTATTCTCATTATCTCTCTCCTTTGTTTGAATTAAAATTAAAAATCTAACACTATATTTAATCAAGGAAAACAAAAAAAAATAATCATTATTTTCCCCAAAACTGTATTTCTCTACTTTTTTTTTATTTAATTCTACCTAATTTTTTTTGTCTAGAAATAATTATTAATCCACTAAAAATTATCAGTAAAGCACCAAGATAAGTATTCATTCTTGGTATTTCATTAAATATAAAATAACCAAAAAGAATACCCCACAGGATAACAGAATATCTAAAAGTAGATGTAATTGAAACTAAGGTGACTTTAATAGTTGCTATAGAAAAAATATATCCTAATGAAAGAAAAAATGATGAGACAAACATAATTAAATACTCATTAAAATTAAAATTATAAAATTTATAAATACTCAATACTCCAAAAAAGATTGTAACTATCAAACAGGTAATAAAAGCTATTTGCAAACTGTGGAAATTTCCTTTTATATTTTTGGTATATATATCTCTAAATGTTAAAAGTATCGCTGCTAAGAGTGGAAAAATAAAATAATACCCATATTTTAAATCTGTAGGATTAACAACAATTACAACACCAGCAAAACCTAAAAATACAGCACTCCATCTTCGCCAACGAACTTTTTCTTTAAAAAAAATTGCACCATAAATAGTTAAAAGAATTGGAGCTAATGATAATAAAACATAAACTTTAGCAAATGGTAATTTGGCTATACCTATAAAAAAACAAATACAGCATAAAGATTCAAGTATACCTCTTATTGCCAATTTTTTAGATGAAAATATAATTTTTATATCCAGTTGGTTTTTTAAAAATAAAAATAACCCTATAACTAAACAAGCAAATATTCCTCTTATAAAAATAATCTGATTTAAAACAAATATTTCTTGATAGTTTTGATAAATTATTTTTACCAACATATCATTGGTAGCAAAAGATAATTGAGCCAACATCATATAAAAGATGCCTAATAACTCATTGTTAATTTTAAATAATTTCTTCAATTTAGGTATAAATTTAAATAAAAATAATAAACCAATATGCAGCTAAACCAGTCAAAATAGTAGCTATAATATTTCTACTAAACACACCAACAATTAAAGCTATAATAGATGCTAGTATCTTTGGATTGTTAACAAGATCTAAATCTCCATTTGTATCTATTAAAATTCCAGGAAAGATTATTGCGGGAAAAACTGCAGAGGGAACATAAGTTAAAATTTGTTTAACTCTAGGATTCATTTTGCTTGTATCAAAATATGATAAAGACAAAAATTTGGTCAAAAAATTTAAAACTCCAGATATAACAATTGCATACCAGATCATTTATTTTTTCCTTTTTTATAAACAATCATCATCAAAGCTACTGATAAAGAAATAAAACTAGATAAAATAATGTAAGATTTTAATGGTGCATTATATAGGATTATAGAAAGTGATCCTGAAATCAAAATAATTATGATGTGATCAATTTTTCTAAAATAGCTCACTAATAATGCGATAAAAGTTAGCGGTATAGTGTAAGAAAGTCCTAATTTATCAGGAACAATAGATCCTAAAAAAATCCCAATCAATGTAGATATTTGCCATATCAACCAAAGAAAAAAACCTGAACCAAGCAAATAATAATGTTTTAAGTCGTTGTTTTTATTTTTTTCAAAATAAATATTAGAAACTGCATAAGCTTGATCAGTTAATAAATAGGATAATAAAACTTTCCATCCTAGAGATAAATTTTTCAGATACTCACTAAAACTTACTCCATACAAAAGATGTCTAGAATTAACTACAAAAGTTGAAGTAATAGTAATTAAAGAAGATGCGCCACTTGAAAAAAGTTGAAGAAATACAATTTGGGAAGCTCCACCAAAAATAATGAAAGATGTTGCAAATATTTCAAGTGAACTAAAGCCTAATTCAATACCAATGGCACCCAGTATAATTCCAAAAGGCACAACGGGAATTAACAAGGGAAGTATATCTACAATTCCTTTAAAAAATAATTTTATTTTTTTACTCATTCGGAATGTTAATTAGTCGAAACAAACAATATGATCAATATGAATAGGTTTTTTAACACCGAATTTTTCTTCAACTTCGTGTTGATGAACATGGTGAGAATGAACAAATACAGGTATTAGTAAATTGCTTTCAGTTTTGAGAGTATAAATAAAATTAGTTCCTCTAAATTTCTTGTCTACCACTTCAAGCTTTAAAGTGCTTTTGTCATCATGTTCTAAATCCTCGGGTTGTAGTAATAACTTGACATTTGCTCCTTTGGGATAATGTTTTATAAAATCTCCTTTGATTATTCCTAAATCTTTATTTTCTAACGATTTTTCATCAACCACTGTTGCGGGTATTAAAATTCCCTTATTTAAAAATTTTACGACCTCAATTGAATTTGGGAAATGATGAACATTATAAGGATCGTCATATTGTTTAAGTTGACCATTTAAAATTATTCCACATTTATTTCCTAAATAAAAAGCTTCATAGGAGTCATGAGTAACTATAATTGTAGTAATTTTATAATCCCTTAAAATTTGTTTAAGTTTAACTTGAATTTCTTCTTTAAAATTTTGATCGATATTTGATAGGGGTTCATCTAAAAGAAGCAAATCTGGCATAGATAATAATGATCTTGCTAAAGCTGCCCTTTGTGCTTCACCAGAGCTTATTTCATGGGGGTACTTCAATTTAATATTTTGCAGATGAAGAAATTCTATAACATCATCCAATTTCAATTTTTTAGTTTTTCTACTATTTCTATCAGCACCAAATTTAATATTATCAATAACATTATAGTGTGGAAATAATGAGTTATCTTGGAAAGACAGAGAGATATTTCTATTTTCAGGTTCAATATGAGTTTTTGAAGAAGAAATTATTCTACCATTTAAACTGATACTACCTGATCTTATTTTTTCTAAACCAGCTATAGTTCTTAAAATAGTAGTTTTACCAATTCCAGAGGGGCCAAGAAGACATATGATATCCCCTTCATTTTCTATTTTTAAAGAGACATTATTTACTTTATTTTTTTTACTAGCAGCAAAAGTAACATTATTAATTTCAAAAAAATTTTTCATTATTTTTCGTTTAAAATAAATTTAGAGGTTATTAAAATAAATGCACTAGAAATTAAAATTAAAATGATAGCTGGTGCAGCAGCAGCTTCTAATAAATCTTGAGAGGCATATGTATACGCAGTTGTTGCAAAAGTATCAAAGTTAAATGGTCTCATTATCAAAGTAATTGGCAGTTCTTTTATAATTTCAATTAAAAGTAAAATAATTACTAAAAAGACAGAATTTTTTAAGAATGGTAAATGAATATTTTTGAATGTCTTGATTTTTGAATAACCTAGTAAATAAGCACTTTCATCTATAGAATAATTAATCTTTAAATAGCCAGATCTAATTCCATTGTTGGCTAAAGAATAAAATCTAACAAAATAAACTATTACTAAACCAAAAATAGATCCTATAAAAAATGATTTAATATTATAGTTTTTAAAAAAATAAATATTTTCATCTAAAAAAGATATGAATGAAATGTAAGCAACAGCTAAAATTACACCTGGCATTGCATAACCTGAAATTGAAAAAGTTGTTAAACCTTGAAGGAATTTACTTTTAGTAATTCTATTTCCATAATTAGAAATAAAACCTAGGGATATCAATAAACAGCAAGATAATAAAACAAGTAATAAAGTATTACCTAAAAGTTTAATTAAATTTAAATCAAAGAAATGCTTAGGAAATAAAAATGTCCAGTAGCTCATTTGAAAAACTGGAAATAAAAAACTAATAAAAAAAACTAAAAAACATACAGTAAATGCTAGGCTTGACTTATAACCTGCTAACTTTATTTTTGTTTTAGTTTTAAATCCACTCTTTGGTAGTGAATGGTATTGAGCCTTTTTTCTAGAAAAGTTTTCAATGGTAAATAATAAAAAAATAAATATTAAAAGATAAAAGGACAATCTATTAGCTAAGGTTAAATCATCAAAAGTAATCCAAGCATTATAAATTCCTGTCGTTAAAGTAGAAACACCAAAAAATGAAACCGAACCAAAATCAGATAAGGTTTCCATTGCCACCAATGATAGTCCAGCTACAATTGATGGTCTTGCTGATGGTAAAATTATTTTTAAAAAAGTTTTTTTCTTAGAAAAACCAAGGTTTTTACCAAGGTCTATAAGGTTTTGGGACTGATAATGAAACGAAGTCCTTGTTAGAACATAAACATATCCAAAAATAGAGAATGATATTGCTATTGTGGCACCAATCATGCCATCCAATTTTGGAATAGAAGAATTAAGCACAGCATCACCTGAAATACTTTTTAATAATGAATATGCTGTCCCATAATTTTCAAAAAAAGCACTTAAAGAATATGAGTAAATATAAGCCGGAACTGCAAATGATAAAATTAATGCCCATTTGAAAAATTTAGCTCCAAAAAAATCGTAAAAAGAAACTAAATAAGCACAACCAATGCCTATTATTGAAGTTAAAATTAAAACACCAATCAAAAGAGTAAGAGAATTAATTATATAATCTAAAAGAAATGTATCCTTAAGAATTAAACTATATTCGGATGTGTTTTCAAAAAAGCTACTAAAAATCATTAATACAGGAACAGCAACTGTTAATGAAATTAAAAATGAGCTTAAATACCAAATATTAAATCTTATTATCATTGATTTATTTCCAACCTGCCTGCAACATTATCCTTAAAGCATCAGGTTGATACTTTGCAAAATCACTTACAGGAGTTAATAAATCCTCTTTAAAGTCAATTTCTAAATTCATTTTTGAAATTAATTCATAAGAATCAAAATCTTTAATTATAGGATACTCATAAGTATTTTTAACAATATGCTCTTGCGATTCTTTAGATAGTAAAAATTCTAAGAATTTAATTGCATTAAGTTTATTTTTGGAAGTTTTTAATATACCGGCTCCACTAATATTCATGTGGGTACCACGATTATTTTGATTTGGATAAAAAGGTAAAACTTTTTGTGCTGCTTCTTGTTGATCTTTACCTTTTTGACCAGATAACATTAGTGCATAATAATATGTGTTAGCAATTGCAATATCTGCTTCTCCAGAAGCAACTGCTAAAATTTGCGCTCTATCATTACCCTTGGGAGATCTTGAGAAATTTTTAACAAATTCCTTAGCCCAATTTTCAGTATTAACTATTCCATTATTGCTGATTAATGATGCTAGCAAAGATTGATTGTAAATACTGTTTGATTGTCTAATAACAATTCTATTTTTCCATTTCAAATTTGATAAATCTTCATAATTTAAATTTTCAATTTCATGATTTTTTACTCTATCAATTGAATAAAAAATAATTCTTGCTCTCTTTGAAATTCCTGTCCAATTTTCACTTCTATAATTTACAGGTACTTTATCTTTTATTATAGATGACATTGAATTTTGAAACATTCCCTTTGAATCAAATAAACCAAGTCTTCCTGCGTCTGATGTAATATAAATATCTGCTTTAGAGTCAGCTCCTTCTTCAATAATTCTTTTTTGTAAAGCTGCGTCCTCTCCTGAAATTATATTTACTTTAATACCTGTTTGATTTGTAAATTTTTCATAAAGCTGAATATCAGAATCATAATGTCTTGAGCTAAAAATATTAACTTCATTTGCATTTAAATGCCCCGTTAATAAACTTATGGTTGTTATTATAGCCAATACAAACTTCATTTTTTTTATTTATGTAATAATTTATTAAGATTATTTTAATTGCGAATGATTATCAATCGCATATAGACTAAGAAAAGTCAATAAAATAAAGATTATTTCCAATCGCCAATTTTACTAAATAGAAAATTTCTAAAAGCCTGAACTCTAGCTGTATTTTTAAGTGACTGAGGATAAACAAAATGAGCTTCTGTAATTGGTCCCTCTGATTTAGGTAGCACTTTTATTACATTGTTGGAATTAGAAACCAAATATTCTGGTAAAGCAGCCAAACCTACACCTGACTCTACCGCTAACAATAAACCCATAACACTATTTACTTTCATTATTGATTTTCTTTTTTTTCCATCATGCATACCAAGCTTTAATGCCCAGTCTGGATTATAAACTGGCGAAGGTGCACCTTTGCCAAAAGATATAAATTTATGCTTATTTAAATCCGGTATTGTTTTTGGCATTCCATTTTTTTCTAAATACTTGTTTGAACCATAAATATAATACTTTATATCAACTAATTTTTTTTGAATATAATTTAGCTGTTTTGGTCTTCTCATAAAAATTCCAATGTCTGCTTGACGAGTACTTAAATCTAACTCTTTATCATCGAATATAAGCTCAATTTCAATTTCAGGATTAAGTCTCATAAACTCTTCAATTCTTGGAGTTAACCAGTGAGTACCAAAACTTCTTACAGTTGTGATTGTTAATTTGCCTGTGGGTTTATTTTTTTGGTCACCTAATGAACTTTCTACTTCTTTTAATTTGCTAATTACCTCATGAGCAGTTCTAAAAACGTATTCACCATTTTCGGTTAAGGTTAACCCTCTTGCATGTCTTTCAAACAATTGAACTTTTAAATCTTGTTCTAATGACTGAATTTGTCTACTAATAGCAGATTGACTAAGGTTGAGATTTACGGTTGCGTTAGTAAAGCTTCCAGCTTCTGCAACAGCATGAAATATTTTTAATTTATCCCAATCCATTTATTTATTTACATCTACAATATATCTTCCAGACGTTTCTCCCTTTAACATTTTTGAATATACTTCAATTAAATCCTCTAAACTTATTATTTTTATAGATTGTTCTAATTTTTTAAAATCAATAATACTTGAAACTTCGTTCCAAACAAATTCTCTTCTTTTGATAGAAGCATTAACAGAATTAATACCCCAAAGTTTTACACCTCTGATAATAAATGGCATAACTGTTGTATTCAATTTATAATCAGATGCATTTCCACAGGCAGCAACTATTCCATTATCTTTAGTTTGAGCTAAACAATTTGCTAAAATTTTACCACCCACGGTATCCACAACTCCATCCCACAAACCTTTATCTAATGGTCTAGAATCCTTGTCTAATTCGTCTTTATTTATAATGCTTTTTGCACCTAATGATTTTAAATAATCTTCGTTTGATTTTTTTCCTGTCACTGCAGTAACATTGTATCCAAACTTAGACAATATCATAACCGCAATACTACCGACGCCACCAGAAGCTCCTGTTACCAATACATCTTTTACTTTTTCTCCTAGCAATAATTCTTCTCGTGCTTTAATTGCGAATGCACACAATAAAGCGGTTAAGCCAGCTGTACCCATAATCATGGCTTCTTTAGATGATAAATTTGATGGTTTTTTTACTAAAAAATCTGCATTTACTTTTGCATATTGAGAAAAACCGCCATAAAAAATTTCACCTACTCTCCAACCAGTTAAAATAACTTGATCTTCTTTTTTAAATTTTTCATTTTCACTCTCAACTACTGTTCCTGAAAAATCTATTCCAGGTATATGAGGGTATTCTTTAACAAGTTTTGCACCATTATTTAAAATTAATGCATCCTTATAATTTAAACATGAGTAATCAATCTTAACTGTTACATCACCATGTTTTAAAAAAGATTGATCTACCGTTTCAACTTTTCTGGAAAAGCTCTCTCCTTCTTGATTGAGGATTATTGCTTTAAATTGATTAGACACAGCTTTATTTACTTATAAATCTTAAATACCTATTTTGAATACTTAAATCTTCTTTGAATTGTCCAACGAAATAGTTTGTAACTGTAGTCGCATTTTCTTTTTTGATACCTCTCATAGTCATACATTGATGTGCAGCATCTATTGTAACTGCTACACCCTTCGCATCCAGAGCTGACATTAAAGATTGAGCTATTTGCATTGTTAATCTTTCTTGGGTTTGTAGTCTTTTAGAAAAAACTTCTACAACACGTGCTAACTTACTAAGACCAACTACTCTTGATTTAGGAATATATGCTACATGAGCTGTTCCAACAATTGGAGCCATATGATGTTCACAATGACTTGATACAGAAATATTTTTTTCTACTACCATATCGTCATAACCTTCAACATCACCAAAAGTCTTTTCTAGAATTTTATTTGCATCTAGGCCATAACCTCCAAAATATTCTTTATAAGCCTTAACCACCCTCTTGGGTGTTTCTAACAAACCTTCTCTGTTAGGGTTTTCTCCCATCCAAGATAAGATTGTTTTAAAAGCTTCTTCAGCTTCTTGATCAGTTACTTTTTTAAGTTCTTGGTTGTTATCTATATCTTTAACTAATTTCATCGGACGTTTTATACCTATAAATTAATGTTTTTAAAATATTTAATATACTGAGATTTGTGCTACATAATCCCCTAAAATGTTCAAAAAAAGAGAAAATGTTATTGAAATTGAAGAGGGTAACCTTCTTTCACCTAAATTTGATAATGACGGACTAATACCAGTCATTACCATGTGCTCCAAAACTAAGGATATTTTAATGCATGGCTATATGAACGTTGATGCGCTAAAAAAAACAATAGAAACCAAAGAAGCTCATTATTTTAGCAGGTCAAGAAAATCAATTTGGCATAAAGGCAAAACTAGTGGTTTTACTCAAAAAGTTACAGAAATAAGAATTGATGACGATCAAGACTCTATATGGTTAACTGTCGATATTGGTGATGGTGCTAGCTGTCATGTAGGTTATAGATCTTGTTTTTATAGATCTGTTCCATTAGGGCCAATTGACAATGGAAGAAAAATTGAAATGGAATTTCTAGAAAAAGAAAAGAAATTTGATCCAGAAGAAGTTTACAAAGGCCAACCAAATCCAACGAAAATTTAAATGACGGAAAAACAAAAAAATGTTCTAGGTGAAAAACTAGAAGATTGTTCTTTTGATCCTTTAACTGGTTGGTATCGTGATGGATGTTGTAATACAGACGATAACGATCATGGAGTTCACACTGTTTGTGCTAAAGTTACAACAGAATTTTTAGAATGGTGTAAAGAAGCAGGAAATGATTTAATTACACCACATCCTGAATTTGGATTTCCTGGATTAAAAGATGGAGATGGGTGGTGTGTTTGTGCAAGCTGGTATGCAAAAGCAGTTGAAGCTGGAAAAGGTTGTCCAATATATCTAAAGAGCACTCATCAAAATACTTTAAAAATTTTACCTATCGAAACTTTGAAAAAATTTGCTATAGATATCTCTTAAAAGTTGTTGGGCAGATTTTTTTTAAAAAATTAAATTACATATTGCCATATTTTGGTCCTCCACTACCTTCAGGGGTTACCCAAGTAATATTTTGCGAAGGTTCTTTGATATCACAAGTTTTACAGTGAATACAATTTTGGGAATTTATGACAAATTTATTTTTACCATTTTCATTTTGAACTTCATATACTCCTGCTGGACAATATCTTTGAGCAGGTTCATCAAATTTTTCTAGAGTATAGTTTATTGGTAGCTCTGGATCTTTAAGTTTTAAATGAACTGGCTGATTATCAGCGTGATTAGTTCCTGTTAAATAAACAGAACTTGTTTTGTCAAAAGTAATAATATTATCTGGTTTTGGATATTCGATTTTAGGCATATCCTTAGCATCCTTTAAAGTTTCGTGATCAGCGTGTTTATGTTTCAATGTAAAAGGTAATTTTCCTTTAAACAATATCTGGTCAATTCCAGTAAATATAATCCCAAGGATTAAACCCCAACTAAAGCTAGGCTTAACATTTCTTGCTCTAAATAGTTCTTCATAAACCCAACTAGTTTTAAATCTCTCCTCATAATCAGATAAATCTTTATTATCTTTTATATGATCAACTATTGTTTCTGCAGCAATCATTCCACTTTTCATCGCTGTATGAGAGCCTTTTATTTTTGGCATATTGAGAGTTCCGGCATCACATCCTATTAGTAAGGCGCCTGGCATATGCATTTTAGGTAAACTTTGAATACCTCCTTCAATTAAAGCTCTTGCGCCATATGAAATTCTTTTCCCACCTTCAATAATTTTTTTTATTGAAGGATGTGTTTTAAATCTTTGAAATTCATCAAAAGGAGACAGATGAGGATTTTTATAATCTAAACCAATTACATAACCTAAAAAAACTTGTTTATTTTCTGCGTGATACATAAAGCTACCTCCATAGGTATTATTATCTAACGGCCATCCGGCTGTGTGCATTACCAAACCTTCTTCATGATTTTTTTCATTAATTTCCCAAATTTCTTTGAATCCAATTCCGTATTGTTGTGGGTCTTTATCTTTATTAAGATCAAAATTTTTGATTAGCTGTTTTCCTAAATGTCCTCTGCATCCTTCAGCAAAAACTGTTACTTTACCTATTAACTCCATTCCTGGTTCAAAACTATCTTTCTTATTACCATCTTTATCAATTCCCATATCTTGGGTGACAACTCCTTTTACAGATCCATCTTCATTATATAAAATTTCACTTGCTGGAAATCCGGGGAATATTTCTACTCCTAAAGCTTCTGCTTGCTCAGCTAACCATCTACATAAATTTGCAAGACTTATAATATAGTTCTTATGGTTTTGTTGAACAGCTGGTAATAACCATGTTGGCCAACTTAAAGATTTTGTTTTTCCTAAAAATAAAAATTTTTCTTTACTAACTTTAGTTTTAACTGGAGCATTTAAATCTCTCCAATTGGGTAATAATTCATCTAAAGCTCTTGTTTCAAAAACATTCCCACTTAAAATATGCGCTCCAATCTCTGAAGCTTTTTCTAAAAGACAAACATTTAAATTTGAATCAAGTTGCTTTAATTTTATGGCAGTAGATAATCCAGATGGCCCACCACCCACAATTACAACATCATACTCCATTGACTCTCTAGACATAAAGTATTTTTATCTTTAAGGATTATTTTTGTATAGTGTTTAATTTATTCAGCTCTTCTAAAAACTGAGGAAGGGCTTCAAATAAATCAGCCTCAAGACCATAATCAGCAACGCTAAAAATTGGAGCTTCGCCATCTTTATTAATTGCAACAATAACCTTACTTTCTTTCATGCCTGCTAAATGTTGAATTGCTCCTGATATTCCAACAGCAATGTATAAATCTGGTACCACTACTTTTCCAGTTTGACCCACTTGATGATCATTTGTTATATATCCCGCATCTACAGCAGCTCTTGAAGCTCCAATAGCTGCACCCAATTTATCTGCGACATCTGTAATTAATTTAAAATTATCTCCACTTTGCATTCCTCTGCCACCTGAAACAACTATTCTTGCTGTTCCAAGTTCTGGTCTATCAGATTTAACTTCTTCTCTTTTTATAAATTTAGTTTGAATAAATTCTTCAGCACCTTCTGCTTTTTCAATTGGCGCAGATCCTCCAGAACTTTCACATGCGTCGAAAGAAGTTGGTCTAATAGTAATACATTTTTTAGAGTCATTACTTTTTACAGTAGCAAAAGCGTTTCCAGCATAGATAGGTCGTAAAAAAGTATCTGATGATATCACTTTTGTAATGTCACTAATTTGTGATGTATCTAAAATTGCTGCAATTCTAGGCATCAAATTTTTACCAAAAGTATTAGCAGAAGAAACAATATGAGAATAATTTGCAGATAATTTAACAACCACAGGAGCAAAATTTTCAGCTGTAAAATTTTCATAATGAGCAGCCTCTACACTAATTACTTTTTTTACTAGCGGTAAGGCTGAAAGAGCTTTTTGTGCTTCCTCGGAGTTATTACCAATAATTAAAGCATGCACATCCTGATCAATTTGAGAGGCAGCTGTAACTGCATTCAAAGTAAATGGTCTTAATTCTTTATTATTGTGTTCTGCAATTAATAAAACTGACATTAAATTACCTTTGCTTCATTTTTAAGTTTTTGAACAAGTTCTGCAACATTAGCTACTTTAATTCCTGCTTTTCTTTTTGGTGGCTCCTCTACTTTGATCTGTTGAATTCTTGGAGAAATGTCAACACCAAGATCAGAGGCGCTTAGAAGATCTATAGTCTTTTTTTTAGCTTTCATTATATTTGGTAATGAAGCGTATCTTGGCTCATTAAGTCTTAAGTCACAAGTTACTACTGCTGGTAAATTAATTTCAATTGTCTCAAGCCCTTCATCAACTTCTCTAACTACTTCTAATTTATTATCTTTAACATCTATTTTTGATGCAAATGTAGCTTGTGGCCAATTCAAAAGTGCACTTAACATTTGACCAGTTTGATTACAGTCATCATCAATTGCTTGTTTCCCCATTAAAACTAAATCAGGTTTTTCTTTATCAACTACTTTTTGTAAAAGCTTAGACACCATAAGAGGCTCTAAAATACCATCAGCTTTAACATGAATTCCTCGATCTGCTCCTACCGCTAATGCTTTTCTTACAGTTTCTTGAGCTTTTTCTTCACCAATTGTTACTGCAATAACTTCGGTTGCTTTTCCAGACTCTTTAATCTTTACCGCTTCTTCAACTGCATTGTCATCAGGGGGATTAGTTGACATTTTAACGTTATCAGTGACTACTCCAGATCCGTCTTCTTTTACTCTGATTTGTACGTTGTAATCGATTACTCTTTTTACAGCGACTAAAATTTTCATTAAGCTCTCAATAATTTATTTTCCGGATCGTAAGGACTTTCATCCATAATCGTAGCATCGTACATGGTGCCCAAAATATCTACTTTTAATTTTTGACCTATTGTCGCAAATTCAGGTTTAACCATCGCTAGTGCCATAGATTTATCAAGTCTAAAACCATATTCTCCACCTGTTGCTCTACCTACAACTTGATCATTATAATAAATTGGATTATTTCCAAGTACATCAGCATCTGCCGTATTATGAACCTCAAGTGTAACTAACTTGTTTTCAAAACCTTTTTCTCTCCATTTATTTAAAGCTTCTAAGCCAATAAAGTTTCCTTTATTAGGATGAATAAATCTATCTAGACCTGACTCATAAGGTGAATATTCAATTGACATTTCGGTTCCGACTAATTTGTAAGATTTCTCCAATCTTAAACTATTCATTGCTCTAATTCCAAAAGGTTTTAAACCTAGATCTTTTCCAGCTTCCATCAATTTATCAAAAATATGATTTTGATATTCAATTGGATGATGTAATTCCCAGCCAAGTTCACCAACAAAATTTACTCGCATGGCATTAACTGGTGCATAACCTACATTAATATTTTGTGACGTAAGCCATTTGAAATTTTCATTTGAAAAATCATCTGTAGAAACTTTTTGCATTAGCTCTCTCGCTTTTGGACCTGCTACTACCAATACCCCAGTGCTATTTGTTAGATCTTCAAAAATTACCGACCCATCATTTGGCATCCATTTTTTTATCCAGTCATGATCTAATCTTAAGTTAGCGCCAGCTGATACAAGATAAAAACTATCCTCAGCTTCTCGCATAATTGTAAATTCTGAATGCACTCCACCTTTTGTATTAAGTGCATGACATAAATTTATTCTACCAATTTTTTTTGGAAGTTTATTAGCAACTAAATAATCTAAAAATTCTTCTGCTTTGGGTCCTTTTATTCTACATTTTGCAAATGCAGTCATGTCTAATAAACCAACATTCTCTTTTACGTTTTGACATTCTTTTTTAATTGCATCAAACCATTTAGATCTTCTAAATGACCAGTCATCTTTTTGCTCCATCCCATCTGTTGCAAAAAAGTTAGGTCTTTCCCAACCAAATTTTTGTCCAAACACAGCTCCTAAATCTTTCATTCGCTCATAGCAAGGGGAAGTTCTTAAAGGTCTTGCTGCAGGTCTTTCTTCATCAGGGTAATGAACAATAAATACATGGCTATAAGCTTCTTCATTTTTAGCTTTTAGATAAGATTTAGTAGCATAATCTCCGTATCTTCTTGGCTCTACTCCCAACATATCAATAGTTGGCTCACCATCGACAATCCATTCGGCTAACTGCCATCCTGCTCCACCTGCTGCAGTAATTCCAAAACTATGTCCTTCATTGATCCAGAAGTTTTTTAATCCCCATGCAGGTCCTACAATAGGATTACCGTCTGGAGTATAACAAATTGCTCCATTGTAAACTTTTTTTACTCCTACTTCTCCAAATGCTGGAACTCGATGAATTGCTCCCTCGATATGTGGAGCTAATCTATCTAAATCTTCTTGGAATAATTCGTATTCAGAATCTTTTGATGGTCCATTAACATAACATGCAGGAGCTCCATCTTCATATGGACCTAATATTAGTCCACCTGCTTCTTCTCTCATATACCATCTACTATCACTATCTCTTAATACTCCCATTTCAGGTAAGCCATCTTTTTTTCTTTTTAAAATTTCTGGATGTGGTTCAGTAACGATGTACTGATGCTCAACTGGAATTACCGGAATATCTAATCCAACCATTTTTCCAGTTTGTCTTGCAAAGTTTCCAGAGCAAGAAATAATATGTTCACATTCAATTGATCCTTTGTCAGTTTCTACTACCCAGCCATCTTTATTTTGTTTCATAGCTAAGACAGTTGTATTTCTATAAATTTCAGCTCCCATGTTTCTTGCGCCTGTAGCAAGAGCTTGAGTTAAATCAGCTGGTTGAATGTATCCGTCTTCAGGATGCTGAATGGCTCCAACTAAATCATCAACATGACACAATGGCCAAATTTCTTTTACTTGTTGTGGGGTTAAAAATTTTACATCTACTCCGATTGTTTTTGCAACACCCGCATACTGATGATATTCGTCCATTCTATCTTTGGTACTTGCCAATCTAATATTTGATACAACGCTAAAACCAACATTTTTTCCTGTTTCTTCTTCTAATTTTTTATACAAGTTGACTGCATATTTATGAAGTTGTCCTACTGAATAACTCATATTAAACAAAGGTAATAATCCGGCAGCATGCCAAGTAGATCCTGATGTTAATTCTTTTCTTTCAACAAGAACCACATCTGACCAACCTTTTTTTGCTAAATGATAAAGCGCACTAACACCAACAACTCCACCGCCGACTACAACAACTTTTGCTTTAGATTTCATAAAGCGATTCCTACTAAATTTTTAATCAATCCGAAACAAAAATGTATCTGTGGATAATTAAATTGAGCTGCCTAATGGAATTGGGTTAGAAACCATTGTCGTCAACCAACAATCATTTAAAGGGCCTTCACCCTCATATTTTTCAACTTGCCAACTGAACTTATGATAGATTTTATTTTTATCTAAGATGACAACTTCATACTGAGCCCATTTATCACTGTTTCCCAAAGGGTTGATAGTGTGCTCAAGGTGGTTTATTAGCATTTGATAAGAGTCACCTTTAATCATTTTAGTAAAGTTATCTAAAGGTCCAGTATATTTTTTATTATTCGGATGGGCGAAATTCCAAGTTTGCTTTATTCCAAAATCCTCAGAAATTTTATCATTATTTTGTAGTCCAGTTAGTTGGATTTTAACTACATCGTATGGCTTTATATTATTATTTGGCTCTAATAAATCAGCTTTGGAGATTGATGCACTTAAAAAAATTACTAAAAAAAGATTAAATATTGTTGGCAGTTTTTTTAACATCTTCTAAAAATTCTTTTCTTTTTTGATCACTTACAAATGGTACAGCAAAATATCTTCTATACACAATATTATAAATACCACACATGTGAAATACTCCTCTTTTTAACCTTCTGATCGGTAAATTTAAAAAAAATGTGGTAATCGCTAATCTAGGTGATCCATAAGTACAAAAAATAATAGCTTTTTTTTGTTTTAGTTTACCAATGGGATATCCATAATTTCCAAATAATTTTTTAAAAGTGTATGCCCAAGGTGGTGATAAAACTTTATCAATCCAACCCTCTACAATAGCTGGCATTCTAAAATTCCATATAGGAGCGATTAAAACTATCGTATCACATTGTTCTATTCTTTTTCTATGATTTAAAACTTCTGCATCAGGTGCTTCACCAGCATAAACAGGATTAAATTTTTCTTTATATAGATCTACTACATCAACCTGATTACCATTTAATTCAGATTGTTTTATAAATTCATTTTTAATTGCAGCATTAAAAGAATTATCATTATAATGACCGTAAACTAAAAATATTTTTTTCATAACTTCTAATTATCTTAAAAAAATAAAAAAACTATTATTAAATTATAAATTTATTCTGAGGTTTTATATTTGCTGTTGTTGATTATAAAAACAAACACAATAGGCAGTATTAAAGTTAATAAGGTTACAGTAATTAACAAAATGCCAAGTTCTGAATAATCGGCCGTTGTTTGAATCTCTTGAGATACTTTGTCTTTTACTTCTCTTGTAACTGTATAAATTTGATTTAAATATTTGGTACCCAGTGAGCTTGCTGATAAAGCCAAATTAGTAAAAGATGCAAAAACAGCAAAAAAAGTTGCTTTTAGATGTGTGGGTGCATTTTTAGCTATCCAAGCAAGCAATGGTATCATTGAGACTTGGCCTAATGGTGACTCTAAAGCTGTGTTAATAATTGCTATAAATTTTGCATCGACCACTCCACCGGTAAGAGATGCTGTCCAGTTATGAAAACCATAATACATTCCAACACTTGGCAAAAATAAAATTGCTCCAGCAATACTCAATACGACTATTATTTTGGCAATTGAATTTTTAGCCATAAAAGGTCTCAACATAACTATGCCAATTAAAGTTAAAATTGAAGCCAGCAATGATAGAATTGAAAAAAATTGTTCATTAAATCCTAAAACATCAATCTCAAACCAAATTAATCCCGGCCCTGGACCAGGCATAGCTCTAAATATAAAAATAATTACAGCTGTCCCAACAATAGTAAGTCTTAAATTTTCTGGTAACTCCTTGATAAGTTTAAACATTAAAAAAAGAATAATAATAACTGAACCTACAAACACTATCTCCTGAGCAAACGGTAAATTAAAAGACCCAACTGATAATGTAAAAATTACAAAAATTAGACTTCCTCCTAAAATCCACCAATTGATTTCAGTTTTTTCTAATCTTATTTCATCTTTAAATTCTAATCCTTGTAATCTTAAATCATTACTTCTTTTTTTTTTAAGATAGCCAGCTAAAATAACCCCCAAAATAGACACTAAGGGAATAATTAAAGCATAAATGTAAATTGAACCATAAAGTTGAATTTTTTCTGATTGTTCAAAATTATCTACATCTCTGAATAAAATTACATTTGCTAATGCGACCAATACAGTTCCTCCGATTATTGCAAAACGACCTAGTGTTTGCATAGTCGTATGCATCAATTTGATTTGGTCCTTAGTGTAATCTTTACCTTTTTCATCACTAAGAGGAACAGCCTCAACTGTCATTGCATCAGCTACCACATCTTGGATAACATATCCTACGGGAGCTAATATCACACTAATCACAAACCACTTTTCTACTGAAAAAATTTTAGCTAGCTCTTCTGTATGGATAATTAATCCATACATAATCAATAGACTTAATGATATTAAAAAAGCCCCAAAATAAACCATATAGTTTTTTTTATTCCAGATAAGATCAACCAGATGTCCTAGTGGCATTTTTAAAGCCCAGGGAATTCCAGCCCAAAAACCTAACCCAGCAAGAAAGGCCGCAGATAAATTCAAATAATCTTTAACAAAAAAAGTTCCAACAATTCCAGTTAATCCTGAAATACCTGCAGCAACATAAACCATTAATGGTGGTAAATAACTCCATTTAAATTGGCGACCTAAATCTAAAAGAGTATCATCAAAAAATTTTGATATCCTGTTCATGAATAAATATTATACCTTGTTGAAGAAAATATAAATTTTATTTTTTTTATTTGGTAGCAGTAAAGTTCAAAACTTTAACTAAATAAAATCCAACAAACATTGATAAGACAAATGCTATTGAATAAACGTTTAAAAGGGCAATTGAAGATATTGCTGGACCTGGACATAAACCTCCAAGACCCCAACCGGCACCAAAAAGTACTGATCCAATAATTAGTTTTGTATTAATATTTTTATTATTTGAATAGTCAAATTTTTCTGCAAATAAAGGTTTTTTATTATTTTTAATTAAATGAAACATAGGAGATGACACCACAAGAGCCCCTATCATCACAAAAGCTAAAGATGGATCCCAACTTCCAAATAAATCTAAAAATCCTAATACTTTTGCAGGATTAATCATTTCAGAAACCACCAAACCAATTCCAAAAATTATCCCAGAAACTAATGAAGCTAATTTATTCATATTAAATTTTTAATAAATACAGTTATAATTCCAACAATCATAAAGGTTATTGTTGCAATAATTGATCTTAATGAAAATCTACCGATACCACTAATTCCATGACCACTTGTGCATCCACCACTAATTCTAGTTCCTAATCCAACTAATAAACCAGCAATAATTAATAAGATGTATGAATTAGAAATAGTTACATTGATTTGTTGGTTGGTAAATACAGTATATAAAATTGGACCAATAATTAGGCCTAATAGAAATAAAAAGTTATCAAATCTATTATTTTTTTCAGTAAGAACATTGCTAGCGATACCACTAATTCCTATTAAACGGCCATTTAATAAAAAGAATACTACTACAGCTAAACCTATAATTACTCCTCCAGTAAATGCTGGCACAGGTGTAAAATTAATTATATTCATTTAACTTTGTAATACTGGAAATGCTTGTCTCATTTTTAAAAAAAATTTTTGATATTCCATCTTTGTACACCTATCATGGACATATTCAATATTATTTAACTCTACAATTTCTTTTGCTCTTTCACTTTTAATCCCTAACTGCAACCATAAAACTTTAGCTCCAATTTTGACTGTATCTTCAGCAATTTTTTCTGCTTCTTTTGAAGGTCTAAATACATTAACTATGCCAACTTGTGACTTAATATCAGTTAATTTTTCATAAACTTCTTCACCTAAAATTTTTTGTCCTTTAACAGAAGGATTAACAGGATAAACTTTAAAACCATACTCCTGCATGTATTTCATCACAATTGTTGAGGGTTTTTTTGGATCTTTACTAACTCCAATCATTGCAATTGATTTGTGATTTTCAAGAATTCTTTTTAAATCTTCCATTTATTAATCTTTTTTTGAGATTTGCTCTTCACAAAACTTTTTAGCAGCATCTAAATCTGTAATTGTAGCTAACTGTTTACTGCCAGCGACACAAGCGTCAACTGCTCTTTGAAAGTTATGATCTCTAAATTTTAAAACCAACAACATTCCTAAAATTACAAATATAATAATGAATAAGTTTTTTTTACTTTTTGAAATCATTTATTTTTCCAAACTGGTTTTCTTTTTTCTAAAAAAGCTGAGATACCTTCTCTAGCATCCATCGCCATCATATTCATAGTCATCATTTTACTAGTATAGCTGTAAGCTTTTCTTAAAGGTAATTCTAATTGTTTATAAAATGCCTCTTTGCCAATTTTAATAGTTAAATTAGATTTTGAAGCTATCAGTTTTGCAATTTTTAAGACTTCTTTGTCTAAATTGTTTTTTGAATAGCAATTATTGATAAGTCCAATTTGTTTTGCATAATCTGCTTTGATAGGTTCACCTGTTAACAACATTTGCATCATAGTTTTTCTGTTAATTTTTCGACTAACAGCAACCATGGGTGTACTACAAAAAAGTCCTATGTTTACCCCTGGTGTTGCAAATATTGCATCATTAGTACTGTAGGCAAGATCACAACTTGCAACTAATTGACATCCAGCTGCAAAAGCTGCCCCATGAACTTTAGCAATAACAGGTTTTTTTCCTTCGACTATTTGCAACATTAATTTTGAGCAGAGATTAAAAAGTTTTTGATATTTTTCTTTTTTCTTTAAACCTCTTACTTCTTTTAAATTGTGTCCAGCACTAAAACCCTTGCCTGAACCTTCTATAATGATTACTTTTATGTTTTTATCTTTATCTAATTGTTTAAAAATTTTTATAAGATCATTTAAATTTTTAAATGATAAAGCATTATATGTTTTCGGCTCATCAATTGTAACTAATGCGATGTTATCATCTAATTTTTTTAATTTAATATAGCTTGTCATTTTAATCAGCTAATCCATCAGATCTAGCTTGATTTCTTTCTATATGAATTGGTAAAACTTTTCCATATATAGCTTTAGAATGTTCCGGTGTATTTACTCTCCATGGATCTAAAACATAAGCAGGTATACATAAATATCTTGGCTTGTTTCCTTCTACTTTTGTCACCCTATGTAAAGTAAATCTTCCTTTAAAAATTTGTAAATCTCCAGGCTCTAAATCTAATTGTCGTACTCTAGACCTGTCTCCATCTAAAACTTTTTTCACTTCATTAAAATTTTCATTTCCTGGCTCTCTGATAAATGGACAGTATTCAAATATTCCTCCTTTTTCAGGTTTTTGAATCATAATACTTAAAGTAAATTCACAACTATCAAAATGCCAAGGTAAAATTCCATTTGGCTTCATGACATTATAAGCATGACACGCAAGAGGATCGGCCCATCTATATATAGGTTTAATGCCAAGGCAAGCAGATACAAAGTTTAAAAGTTCCTCTTGTTCGTATAAAAATTTCATTTCAGAATCTTTATGAAAAAGATCAGAATTTAAATATCCATTATCCCTTTCCATGAAAATTCTTTTTGGATGATTTAAAGGTAATGCAGAGTCATCTTTTGAGTTTAAATAAGCATTAATGCTTTTGTTAGACATAAACACTTTGTCAATTTGCCGTTCTAATTCCATATTCATAGTTTTAAGTGAATTTGGTAAAATAAAATTTGGAATAGTAGCACAACTAAACTCGTCTAATTCACTTCTACATTTTTTAATTATAGCTTGGATTTTTGAAGAATCTAAATTTTGAATTGGATAATTCTCTAAATCGACAATAGTTTTTAATCTATCGTTCATTAAGTTTATTTTAATTTACCTTCTTCTCTCATTTTAGCTCTAATTTTAGTCGCTGAAATTTTTTGGATTTCTTCAGGCAAAACAATTTCTTCTATTTTATAGCCAACACCTCTGCCATAACAAATATTGGTAATATTTGGTACCAACATAACTTTAAACTGACCTTCAAATTCAGGGTTTAATCTTTCTTCAATATTTTTCTTCACCGTATCGAAATCAAAAGGGTTGTCATCTACACCCTGAACATCACGTATTTGTATGCAAACTTGTCCAGTTTTTTTAATAATTTCTTTAAACAAAGTATAATGACCATCATGAAAAGGTTGCCATCTTCCTAGCATTTGAGCTGTTGGTTTTTTATTGTCCCATTGATAGGCCATTATTTGATCTCCTTTATAATTTTTGATGCCCAATTTTTAGCATCTTGTGTGGTTACATGAAAGTCAAACTTATCCGGTTTAACAAACATTTTATTTGTATCATCAAACCTTCCTTCTTTAATAGTATCAACCCAAATAATATAATCTGCAGGAAATAATCTTCTTGCTTCAGGTGTGGGGCAAATAAAATCTGCTACAACAAAATTTCCTTCATTCTTTAATTTAATAGCAAAATCTGCCATGCGTTTTGATTGACGTTTACGTCCTTCTTCTGAAAAATCCCAATCATTTGCTTCTTTTCTTACTTCATCTGCATTTAATCTTTTAGCATTTAATAGTGGCGCAAGCTCATTTGCTAAAGTTGTTTTACCAGACCCTGGTAATCCCATAATTAAAATAATTTTCATAATTTTTATTTAACTTTTATTTAAAAAATTACTAGACTTTAAAGCTCAGCTTTTGCTTTAAATTCTCTCCATTTTATGACCGTTCTAGCTCCAATGGTTGAAATTGGTGATGGAGGTAATTTTTTTGGCTTATCATAAGAACTCATATCTTTTACGATTTCAGAATTTAAACCTAAAGCAAGTTCTGCAGCACCAATACCTGCCAAAGTACCTTTTGCTGTACCAATTCCGTTTTGACAACATGCAGAAAAAACGTTTTTATCCACTTCTCCAAATGCAGGGACAGAATTAAGTGATAAACACAATCTTCCACCCCATCTATATTCCATGGTAACATCAGGAATCATTGGAAATCTTTTTTTAAAGCTCTCATCTTGATCTTTACCAAATTTTTGTACATTATTTTCTGAAACCTCTAATGTTGGATTAAAAGTCCATCTATTTCTAATAAGAATTCTATCTCCACTAATGCCAGTTATTCTTCGCAAAGTAGATCCCATTGGGTCAGATGGGGTAATACCCCAGCTAGATTTTCCACCTAAAGTTTTTTGCTCTATCTCAGTTAATTTTCTTGTCATAGAGGCATAAGTAAATACATGCATTAACCGCTTTTCAAAAAAACCAAATGACTCTACATGTCCATTTACAGCCATTATTATTTTTTTAGTTT
>Ga0209425_10000564_pt1 | contig 45293 bp, 41 predicted proteins | sample COG_05_FD_184749 | JGI IMG/M metagenome (GOLD analysis project Ga0209425, IMG submission 184749) | Pelagic Microbial community sample from North Sea - COGITO 998_met_05 (SPAdes) (version 2) | ecosystem: Environmental > Aquatic > Marine > Neritic zone/Coastal water | place: Helgoland, sampling...
TATTTCGGGGCTTGATGGCCAAGCCTGTATCCTTCCCCTAGCAGATATTAATAATGAATACGCGTGGCATTTGTTTGTCATTCGACATACCCAAAGAGACGAGCTACAATCGCAATTAAAGAGGAGGGGCATCTCAACGCTTATCCATTACCCCATACCTCCGCACCTTCAAATAGCCTACAAAAATCTTGGTATTAAGAAAGGTCAGCTCCCTATTACGGAGATGATACATAAGGAGGTTATTAGTCTACCGATGGATCCCTCAATGAAGGACGATGCTGTTGCTTATGTTATTGATGAGACTATAAAGTCTATAAAAGCACTAAGAGATTGATGGCTAATGATTTAGTATCCGTAGTAATTCCTTACTACAATCACAAGGACTATATTGAGGAGTTATTAATATCTATTCAGAAGCAAACTTATAAAAATATTGAAACGATCCTTATTAATGATGGATCCACTGACGGAAGTGAACGACTCCTTGAATCGCTTAAAGCTACCTATAAATTTCATTTCATATCAACTACGAATAAAGGTGTCTGCTCAACCATAAACCGTGGCTTGAGGCTTAGCAAGGGAAAATACATCATGCTCATAGGTAGTGATGACGCGATTGTTGAGGGTAAGATAAAAGATCAGGTAGAAATATTAGCCAACAATCCATATGATGCTGTCGGCGGCGGCATGACATTAATGGCAAAAGATTCCACACGCTTACGCTACTTGCGACCTAGAAAGGTAGGAATATTGACATTTGATGACGTCTTATTTAACAACCCAGTTTACGCACCAAGCATGATGTTTAGGGCGTCATGCTTTAAGACTTATGGTTTTTATGATCCTTCCAACCCCATAGATGATTACTCGATGCTCTTGAATATGACTTATAAGGGAGCCAGGATAGCGAATTTTGATAAAAATTGGGCTTACTATAGAATTAGCGACCAAGACTATTTAAAAAAAGCAAAGTGGTACTTTGAGGGCATTATGGCAACTCTTGAAAAGTATGAAAAAGATCCGAGAGTGCATAAGGCTAAAAATTACCACCGCTACCTTTATTTAGTTAGACGGGCTATTTTTCTTGGTATTAAGGACAGGAAAGCGTTCGGTTTGCTTCTTCAAAATAAGGAGTGTTTGATGGTCAGAATCTTTAGGTACTCTTCACTAATTCTTATAGCGCTACTACCGAGATTAATTAGAACCAATCTGGGCAAAATGATTGTCTACAAATCAGGCTTTCTCATCACCTTAACCAACCTTCTTCGCTTTTAGGAAGCCAGGATTGTTAGATAGATTAAAATCAATAATCCATGATCATGACCTGGCATTATTGTTTGTTGCCTTAGGTATACTTATAACTATAGCCCAGATGTATGGACTTTATTTCATCTTTGGTGATCAGTACATTCAAAGTCGTGCGGTCATGATTTCGATGACTATGTCGGCACCACTAATGTGTTTTGGTTTTGATACAAGCGCACCATTAATTATTAAACAAGAAAAAAACTCGGCATTTTTGTGGAATTTTTTGTTACTACAGACTTCCTTAATGGTGATTTTTTTTATTGCCGCCCTTAGTGTCGAACATCAAAAAACAAGCTTCATTCTTCTTGGTTTATCGCTTGGAGCAGTATTCTCATCAAAAATTTTTATTGTGGAATACCAACGAGGTCTTGGGCAAATAAAGCAATATTTTTTTGACCTTCACGTCAGGGATCGATTTTACCGAACTGCAGCCATATTGTTGGTAGCTATGATTTTTTCATCCATTACCACCTGGGCCATCACTCTTTTATTACTATCACTTATCTATCTTGCTATCATGACATCAAGGTATTGGGTCAACTTATATTTTGACCCAAAAAGTTTAAGACGGCACCTTTTCATTTCCACACCTTATTTATGTATATCCCTTGTAATCGTAGCTTTCTATCGCTTGCCATTTTATATATCTTATTTTCAGGACAGTAGTTTTTATGCAACTAAGATCGATTTTTGGTCGATGATGGCGTTATTTATTTTGCTACCTTATTCAAATGCCTTAAAATTTGCTGAAACTGCAGCCAAAGACCAGATTTCTGTTTACGTAAAACAATTAAAATCGAGTTGGTATAAAACATCTCTGCAGCAGACGGGAATAGTAATCCTGATAGCATGTATTACCGTTATAGGAATGTTTATTGAAAAGACAGAGAAGCAAGACATTATCGAAATTATAGTACCTTTAACCTTAAGCATCACATTAATATCATTAATGCCTTCATTCTGCTATATGGCTATGCTGAGTGGTAGAACCAAACTTTCAATCATCTCTGCAGCATTGTTTCTTTTGTTGTCCTTGATCTGCTACATTCCAAAGTATCTTAATCCAGATATACCTGTTTCATATCTTATGTTGGTAAATGCAGGTTTTTATATTATTTTGAATTTCTGGTGTTCGATCTATTTTTTAAGCATTAGGTCATATTCGATATTAAGGCTTCGCCAAGGATTATTTGTTGGCTCAATAATCTTTATATTATTTGGTTTAATTTACTTAGCAGCTTAAATTAAATTACAATGAAACTCTTTTTTATTTAATTAGATAACCTGCTGGCTTAATATGTATAATTTTAACAAGAGCGTTAGCTTATCATTCATTAAGTTCTTCAGAATATGACAAAAAAAACTATTACTTTTAGAGGCCGTGAATTTCTATATAAAAACTCGTTTGAGCCCAATCTCACCTCAAATCTTATAGCTGAAGCGGTATTGGAATATGACTTACATGATAAATCAATCTTAGATCTAGGTTGTGGATGTGGTGCCCTCGGTCTTTCCTTAATTCAAAATAGTCCTAGTGACCTGGTGTTGGCAGACATTTCATCTGGCGCGATCAAGGACTCTCAAGAAAATATTAAGAATATGCAACAGGAATGTCATAGTATAAATGTTGAAGCAGTAATGAGTGATGGGTTTTCTGCTCTTGATAAAACTAGGCAATATGATGTCATCGTTAATGATGTCTCAGGAATATCTGAGGAAGTCGCTCAACTATCATCATGGTTCGACAATGCACCATGTGACAGTGGTATTGATGGCCTTCATTTCTTCAAACAGATTATTTTGGAAGCTAAAGACTACTTGGTTAAGGATGGGTTATTATTAACACCTTTGCTTTCACTTTCTAATGTTAGTGAAGCACGTGCATTTTTAAATAGGACGCTAATATCATGGGATGTCGTAAAGAGAAAGGAATGGTTCCTTCCTGAGGATATGGCGATAAAACATAAAAAAGTATTAGACGAGCTTATAAACTCAGGCAATATTTTAATGGACTATAAGTTTGGTAGATTTGTGGCCTGGACTGAGGTCCTTGTGATACGTGAGGGGGCATATCGTTGAGTGGAGAGGATTTTACTGGACCAGACCTAGGTTTGATCGCTAACAATTACCCAGAATTTTATGAGTTAGCAAAAAAATATGACGAAGACGGGTATGCTATATTAGACCTAGATATATCAACTAACTTTAATGTTAGCATTATTGAGGACATTAAGAATATTATCACCAAGAGTACCTTTAAAAAAAATCCTGAGATCTATCACTATAACGAGTCACCAAGAATTGTAGAGGCATGGAAACAGTCGATGCATATTAAAGATTTAGCCCTAAATCTTGATATCCTGAATGTCCTGACCGTCTTGTATGGAAAAAAACCATTGCCATTCTCAACGATTAATTTTGTTAGAGGAACTGAGCAACCTCTGCATAGTGACTACATTCATTTCGGATCACTCCCGGAGTTTTATTTAGCTGGGGCATGGGTAGCTCTTGAGGATATTTCAAAAGACTGCGGTCCACTTTCTATTGTAAAGGGTTCACACAAAACTCCTATCATCTCATTCCAGGACCTCGGTTTTGAAGAGCTTCCTACTACTACAAAAAAAATTAAGGAATACTACACTCGCTATGAAGATTGGTTATCTGGATATATTAAAGATAATAACCTTGAGATTGAAACTCCTCTCTTAAAAGCGGGCCAGGTATTGATTTGGTCAGCCAATCTTTTTCACGGCGCCCAAAAGATTAATAACCCAAAGCTAACTCGTTACTCCCAAGTAACGCATTATCATTTTGATGGCTGTGAGAAGTTTTATAACCCTAACTTTAGCAACAGAAAACATAACAAATTCGCAGAACGGGATGTATTGAGCAGTATAATTTCATAATTAAGGAGAAAATGCATGATATTGTTAAGAGAGTTGATGGAGGTGATTGCTTATGCCCTAGATGTAGAGGTGGTTGACGTCGACTCGTCTATGGAAAGTCTAGAGGAATGGGATTCGTTGGGCCATCTTAGTATACTAACGGCCATTGACAAAAAATTAGAGGGAAGGGCGTCGACCTTGTCTGGACTTGCTTCAGCTACCAGTGTAGCTTCAATTATAAGCGTCCTCGAGGAAAATAGCTTAATCGAAAAATGAAGTTTCAATCTATTTGCTATGCTCTTGGAGAGAGATCTAATAATGCTGATGATTTGTCGGCGACTATCGATATCTCCATCATAAATAAGATCGAAGAAAAGTCGGGCATTATTAATAGAAGGATATGTGCAGATCACGAGAGCGCAGTAACCTTAGCTAAAAAATTATTTGACGATGTAAGTAATAAAGAAAGCATTAAACAGGCAGATCTAATTATTGTGGTATCCGAGTCTAAAGAAGCTGCTATTCCGCCAATCTCAAGCCATATCCTTGCAGATTTCGGGCTGCTTGAAGGAAAAATAGTGCTAGACTTGGACTCAGGTTGTGCTGGGTATGTTCAGGCTCTGCAAATGACCGATGCCTTTTTTAAGAATCCGCTTATAAAGAAAGCTGTTATTATCACAACAGATGCATATTCTAAGTTTATCAACCTCAATGATCGGTCTGTTGCTCCTATTTTTGGTGATGGTGCATCGATAACGGTCATGATAAATGATGGATTTGAGTCAATTAAGGCGTCGAATAATGGAACAGACCCATCAAAATATAAACACCTAGAAATTCAAAGTGACAATAATTACTCCCTTAAAATGGCTGGCGCAGAAATATTTATGTTTGTTAAGGCTTTTATTCCACAATCTATTCGGAGTTGCTTGAAAGAAGGCAAAAATTCAATTGAGGAAATAGACTATTTCTTCCTTCACCAGGCAAGTTCACTGGTAATCGAAGTGTTAAGAAAAGACCTTCAGATCAGTAATGAAATAACACCTTTTTGTATTGCCAGCACCGGTAATCTCGTATCCACTTCTATCCCCTTTATGCTCAGTGACTACTTAGACAAGATTAAGGGTAAGAGGATTGTTTTATCTGGATTTGGTGTGGGGTTAACATGGGCAACAGTCCTGATGGAGTTAGCATGATTATAGTGTGTGGTGCAGGATCTGCATTGGCAAAAATTACGATTGACGAACTATCAAAGCGCCATAAAATACTCGCCATATCACGTAACTCCAAATACGATGGCAATAATATTACTAATGTTAATTTAGAAAGCTACAGTGATATCAAGAACGTCATTGAAGGTATTGACTCGGAAAATATTACCTGGGTAAACTTTGTGGCTCATAAAAATGATTCCCTATTGTTAAATTTATCTGACGAACACCTTACACAGGACTTCGATTTAAACTTTGATCTAAATTTCCAGGCAAGCAAAATTCTTTTACCGAAAATGGTGGCAAGCAAGCATGGTAGGTTTATTTTTATATCCTCTTCAAGAGCCTTAAAGGGAGATGTTGGAACATTTTCTTACTCACTTGGAAAAAAAGCTACAATAACATTGCAAGAACAGATAGTTAGGGAGTATGCGCGGTTTGGAATTACAGCGAACACGCTAGCTTTAGGATATTATGATACAAGACTATGGCATAAGTTAAGTGATTCATTGAAGAAAAATCTTTTACAGGACACACCAACCAAGAAACTATCTGATCCTAGCTGTATAGCGCCAACTATTGAGATTATTTTACAGCACGCAACTATTAACAATAATGTCATAAAGCTGGATGATGGATTTCAGTAATTTAACTATACAAACTCAATTCTGTGTTTATACACCTATTTCTAGAGAGGATTCCTCGGCTATTATTGATATTAGGGAAAGTAACAACAGAAGTGTGTTGAATAAAATAAGTGGATCTATAAGCCAGCAAAACACTTATTTTGATGACTATGAAAAAAGGTTAAATGATAGAGCGGAGATTTACTATAAAATATCAGAGCCATTTGGAAAAAAGCCCTTAGGCTTGGTAAGATTAACTGAGCTGAATGAGGATCACCGCTTTAATTTTCAAAGCTTAATTTTTAAAGAGACATCGCCACCTTTTATGCCAATTGATGCAATCTTTATTATGTATGAGATTGGATTTATAAAATTTAATAAAGATATTTGTGGCCCATGGATGGTTCCACGTGAAGGAAAAAAAATTTATAACCTCCATAGAAAAATGGATATAGCTACCGAGGTCATGGCTAATGAAAAATTTTATTATTTTGTTGTTACTAAAGATCGTTTTTTAGAGCGAAGAGAATACTTTAAGAGCCTAGGATTTGGATTAATTAAATAGAGAAAATATAGTGAAAGTAATAGCCATAAAAATTCTTGTTGATTTAACTGTGTTGTTAATATTATGGTTTGCATATAAATTGCCACTACCTCAATTTGTATTCATATTGCCCTTTATGCTAGCTACTCATTTCCTCGGAATGAATAAGACGATGTTAGGGTTTTTTGATGCTATTGAGGTTATAAAATTACTTGTCGTTACGTTTTCAATTTTTATTGTTCACCTAATATATTTAAATGGGCTGGATAATAATTTACTCAATACCTACTCTCTCGCTTTTATACTATTGCTTGGAGTAAGGCTTTTTTTTTATGTCTTAAGAAACCTTCACCTTTTAACAGGTAAAAGTATTCCATATAAAAACAATAAAGCCATAATTGTTGGAGGTGGAGAAGCAACCTCGATATTTTTAACTAGAAGAATTTCTGCGCAATATAATATTCTTGGTATTTTTGATGATAACCTTTTAAAGAAAGGAAGAAATATTGCTGGTTCAAAAATTCTAGGCACAGTAGATGAGTTAATAGGGTTTATAGAAAAACATCCTATTGATCAAATCATTTATATGATCCCTTCTGTTAATATAGATAAACATAGATTAGTTTTCAATTACATACAAAAAAACTACCCAAAAATTGATTTTTTGAGCGCCCCTAGCTTGAATGACATTAACGCTGGCCTTAGAAGTTTAACCGAACTATCTAACGATAATTTCTTATTACACAATGTGGATATAATTGATACAAAAATTAACCCAGATAAGCTTAAAAAGCTTAAAGGAAAAACCGTTATTGTTACTGGAGGTGCTGGATCAATAGGTAAAAGTCTAGTAGAAAATCTTTTTGAGTTGGTTGAAAATATTACAATCGTTGTTATTGATAAAGACGAGTTAGCATCATATTATTTATCTGAGTTACTTCAACCATACTATGATAAAAAAAAATTAATTATCCATCTAGGTGATTATGGTGATAGAAGTAATATTAGCGGGATACTAAGAAAATATAACCCTGAGTATGTCTACCATGCTGGAGCATATAAGCATGTCAATCTTCTAGAGTCAGACAATGTCTACAGTGCTGTTCATAATAACTGCATTAAAGCAATAAGATTGGCAAAAGAGATAAAAAGACACCCAAGTGTAAAATACTTCGTATTAGTTTCTACAGATAAAGCAGTCAATCCTTCCAACATAATGGGTTTGACTAAGCGAATAGTTGAGATATCACTAAATAAATTATTTGAGTGTACATCCGTAAGTTTTATCACAGTTAGGTTTGGTAATGTGATTGGAAGCAACGGTAGTGTTTTTCATAAATTTCTTCGCCAAATTAAAAGTAACCAAAAAATAACCCTTACACATCCATCGGTAAGCCGTTTTTTTATGAATATTAATCAAGCCGCGACACTTACCATTAAAGCCTCAGTTGAGGGGGAGTCAGGAAAAGTTTATATTTTAAACATGGGAAAATCAGTTATTATCTATGAGTTTTTAATCTCAATGATAGAAAAATACGGATCTAAGGACCAAGAAAGTGACATCATTATTACTGGCCTTAAGCCTGGTGAAAAAATTAAAGAAGAGCTATTCTTCGACCATGAAAAAATCAAAGAATTTGATGGGTCGATGTTTGAGGGTGATTTAAAGAAAATCGACCTTGACATAGATAAATTCGAAGTTTTTTTCAAAAATTTAAAAGATACGACAAACGAAAAAGTTATCAGAACAATGCTTAAAAAAATAAAAATTTATTAGCCAATGGAAAGAAAAAGTTAATGAGCCTAAGTATTTTATCTCATATTGATAATGAATTTATCCGTACCCTTGGATTTTCTATGATTTTTTGTTTTGCACTCAATTATCTCATAATCAAATTCAGGTTGAAATTGTCATTAATACTAAATATTAATGAATACGTTGGTGATCAGAGAGCCCACTCCCAAGAAACTCCTAGGTTTGGAGGAGTTATAATTTTTTTAGGATTTTTAGTATTTATAACGATTTCAAGAATATTTTATGAAACTAAGTATTTATTTCTAGAGGCCATGGTATTGTCATCGGTCCCAATAATTCTTATAGCTCTAAAAGAAGATTTGTATCAAAACACTTCATTCTATATCAGATTGATTGCTTCCGGATTGGCTGCATTAGCCTTCCTTGTCACAACACAGATAGAATTGCCACAAATTGAAGTTTTTCTCTTGTCCGATATCGTACATTACACCTCTTTAACTTCAAAAATATTTTTTGTAATTTGCTTGATTACACTAATCAATGGAATGAACTTTATTGATGGGCTTAATGGATTGATGAGTTTCACTGCATTAGTTCAGCTTGGCGCTCTTATCGTAGTTGCTAATAACCAGGCTGATTATGAAGTTATTTCACTAGCCTTAATCCCTTTTGGGTTAATAATTATTTTTTTAGTTTTCAATTTTCCTAAAGGTAAATTATTTGCTGGCGATGTTGGAGCCTATTTTGTGGGTTTTTATATTGGTATAATCGTTATTTATTTTTTTGGAAGACATGAAAATTTATCCTCCTGGATTGCTGTGGCAATTTTATTTTACCCCTGCATGGAAGTAATATTTTCAATTTTTAGAAAAAAATATTTTGATTCTACTAGCCCTTTTTTACCAGACAAATATCATCTTCACTCCAAGATGTATTATCTATTAAGGAATGTTAATTTAACTTCACTAAGAGCTAACAACCTTGCTACAGTATTTCTTTTTATTATTTGGGGGCTCCCATTATTTATATCCCAGTTTTTTTATGAATCTACCTTACTAAACTTTTTATTTGTTGTTACTTTTATAATAATATATTTATCACTATATTCCTCTCTTCCCAGGATAAATGATAAAAAACTTATAAAATAGGTGCTGAAAAAAAATTTTAAGTCATGATTAGAATTTAATGTTAAATTTATTTTTATGATTAGGAATTGTATGAACAATTTATATGCAATAATTTTGTGTGGTGGCTCAGGGACAAGACTTTGGCCCGTTTCTAGAACTTCCCGACCTAAGCAGTTACTAAAGTTTAATTCTGAGCAGTCGTTGCTTCAAGAGACGTTGTTAAGAATAGCAAAAAAAATTAATAACAAAAACATATACCTTGTTGCAAATGAAAGTTACAAATTTATTATTCAAGATCAACTTCATGAAATTGATATGCTTGATCAGATTTGTCTATTATTAGAGCCAGAGGGTAAAGATACTCTCCCCGCTATTGCATATGCAAGCAAAATGATTGATCAAATAAATAGCAATGCCATTATCTCTGTATTTCCCTCTGACCATAAAATTTCCAACGGTAATGAGTTTTTAAATGTTTGGGAATCCTCAATTCAATCAGCTAATAATAACTATTTAACACTTATTGGAATAATTCCTACTTCAGCTGCAGTAGGGTATGGCTATATTGAACCTTCTAGCGAAACTATTTATAAGAGCTCTGGATATGAAGTGCGAAAAGTAGAGAAATTTATTGAAAAGCCTGATAAAACATTGGCTTTTCAACTAGTTGATAGAGGTTTTTTATGGAATGCAGGTATGTTTGTCTTTAAGTCTTCAGTTTTTTTTGGAATGCTAGAGAAATATCAAAAGGTACTTTATAATAAATTATTTTCAATTGACCAAGCTTTAAACTTTGAAATTATCTATAAAAATTTAACTCCCATTTCAATGGACAAGGGTATTGTTGAGTTAGCGAATAAAGTAGCGGTTGTCCCGGGAAATTTTGGTTGGAGTGATCTTGGATCCTGGGATTCGGTATTTCATGAATTAAAAAAAGATTCTTCTAATAATGCTTCGGTTGGGGTTTCTACTACCATTAATTCCCAAGAAAATATTATTTGGAATGAGTCAGGCCTTTTAGCATTATCAGGTGTCGAGGGAATGGTTGTCGTTAACACAGTTGATGCTACTCTTGTGTGTCGGCGAGACAATTCTGAAGGGGTTAAAGAGCTTGTTTCCTTGCTTAAGGATAATCAACCTGAACAAATTGATACGCATATTAAAGTTATAAGGCCGTGGGGTTCTTATACTGTTTTAGAGCATGGAGTAGGTTTTAAGATTAAAAGAATAGAGGTTAATCCCCATCATAAGTTAAGTTTACAGTCACACAATAAGCGATCTGAGCATTGGGTGGTTGTTGAGGGTATTGCACAAGTAACTTCTGGAGACAAAACCTTTACAGTACAAAAGAATGAATCCACATTTATTCCAATCAATACAAGACACCGGTTAGAAAATCTATCCGATGATTTATTGATTATTATTGAGGTACAGTCTGGAGATTATTTAGAAGAGGATGATATTGTAAGATTTAATGATGATTACGGAAGGGCAAAATGAAAAAAGTTATAACATCGGGTGTGTATGATATTTTAAACTTAGGACATATAAATATACTTACTGAGGCAAAAAAGCTAGGCAATTATTTGGTCTGCTGTGTGCAAGCTGATGAATCGGTGATAAATTCAAAAAAAATTGCACCAATCCTTAATACCGCTGAAAGAGTTAATCAAATAAAAGCTCTTGGTTTTGTTGATGAGGTAATTGTATACGATGAAATAGACCAAAGAGAATTGTGGGGAAAAATTAAACCATCAATTATAGTTCAGGGTGATGATTATCTTTATAGCGGAGAGAGGATAGAAGCTATTAGATATATTATTAATAATAAAATAAGATTAATTCTTCTTCCAAGAACAGAAGGAATTTCTAGCTCTATTATTAAAGAAAGAGTAAGAAATAATAAATATTAGATGAAAAGATTTGACGAGAAGAAAGCACAAAATTTTTGGTTAGATAAAAAATATAAAAATGCAAAAACTGACCCAACCCGCCATGGAGACATTCAAAGACTGGCATTTGACACAAAATTTACACTTGATTACATAAAAAAATATAATGTTAAAAATATTCTTGATCTAGGAGCAGGAACTGGCTTGCTATCTAAGGAAATTAAGGCAGTTAATAGACACATGAATATAACATTAGTAGAAAAAAACCAAAGCTTTATCAGCTTGCCCTCACTAAAAAATGAATTTATTACTGTAAATGAGGATGCAATTAAATATTGCGAAGATAATAAAGAACATTTCGATCTAATTTTATTGTTTGGTGTAATAAACTCTATTGAAAAATTAAATTCTTTCAAACTTTATTCTTTAATAGCAAGCAATATGAATAGCAAGTCGATTTTAATCATAAAGCATCAATGTGGTTTATTTGATGAGTTTGTAGTAGATAACTTCTCAGAGGATTTAAAAACTTTTTATACAGCTAGATATCCATTCCACATGGAAGAGTTAGAATTTCTTAAGACACTTTTTTCTGTAAATGTCTTTGATATTTATCCTGAACAACTCAATAAACATAAAAATACACATTTTTTTGCATATGTTTGTGAAAAGAAATAAGGTTTATGTTTCAGATAGTTATCTATTTGGATTAATTTTATCCATTATTTTTTTTACAAGAACAATTCACGTAAAGTCCTTTAAATCCTCAAAAAAATACAGTCATAAAACCACTGTATATCTTTTTCTTTTGAGAAATACGAAAGCTATCCATCGATTAAGTATAGCTAAATTCCACCCTTCAATAATTTCAGTGAGAGTTTATTGCTTTAAAAAAATTAATATATTAAAGATACGAGATGCATTTCATAAAAAAAATTTCAATGAAATAGCAACAAATCATTTATTTAATAAAACTTATCTTTCAACTTATATAAAGGGCGATGATATTGGGTATTTAGTTAGTGGAGATACACCTGGAAACCCCACTTATTCCTGTCATTTTAATCCTATAAATATTTTTAAATACGCATCTGATGAATTTAAAATATATCCTTGGGTTTCTGTTGGAAAAGGATCTTTGCTAAATGAAAAATTTCAATTAGTAACATCTGGAGTACATCTTAGATGGTATCCAAAAACTATTTCTATTGAAAAGAATAAGCAGATTACCGACTTTATCTTTAGCATTAAGAAGAATAAATCATCAAGATTTAGTATTAGATTTAACACCTCTACATCTTCGCTTAACACCTATGATGAGGCCATTTTTCTTCATAAGAATGGCGAATCTACACTTACGTTTACCTCTGTTCTTGATGGAAAGCTTTCAAGGGTTTACGGTATGGAAAAAATTGAATCAAAATATCATAGCCCAAACTTTTTGCGAATTATCTTTGATAAAAAATGTAAAAAATTGTTTTTATTTACTATGAAGAGAAATTTACATGCATTCGGTTACAACTTTACTTTTTTCAATAATTTTCAATTTGCAACGCCTCAACTACCTCAATTTAGATCATTTAACTATTCCTTAGAGTTGTCAGCTAATTTTTCTAATACATTGCATTTCATTAAGGCAAGGGTAATAAAATAATGAAGGTTTTGTTGTATGGGGTTGGCTCAGAATATGTTTTGCATGACCTTGCTCTTTATCTGAGTAATTTGGGCCACGATGTAACTGAATTTAATTATAAACCCAATTCCACGTCATACAACACTATAGACCTGATTAATAAATTCAGGAATTGTAACTTTGCTTTTATTACTTCTGCTCATTTGACTCTTAATTACTCAACTTTGATAAGCCTTGACTATGTTTATTCCACTGATTTTCCGTGTCTGATATCTCCACTACAATTGATTTCAGCTACCTCACCACTCATATCTATATACATACCTCATGACCTTGCAGAGCCTTTTGGAGGTGAGAATACAGAGGAAGCTAATTTTTATGATATTTTTGATTTCATCATGGCGCCAACTTTAGAATCTTCTTCCCACTTAAATGTTTCTCCGAATAAAATTTGTAATGCTGGGTGGATTAAAAATATTACTATGACAAATTTTATCCCGCTAAATGATAAAAATATTGTCTATTTTGTAAGTAATTTTAACTTTTTAAGAAAAAGATTAACGCCAAAGCAATTTTTTGAAAAGGTTAGACCTTTTCTGAAGTATATATATGTTAAGTTTCCCAATTGGCCTGGTGTTGAAGAATATGAAGACTATTTAGTCAGTAATGGTGCCGATATTGTTCCTAGATTTGATAATTCAACCGCTATAATTAAAGGCTTTGATATTATCATAACTGATTCTATTGGCTCAATTTTTGCGGAGGCGTCTTATTTCCACAAACAATGTCACTATCTCAGTGACCCTGATTTTAACCCTACTACATTTCAAAAAATAAATCTAACAGCCTCTATTATAATAAATCTTACAGATATTCCTAGTTTGAATATCTTTAATTATGAAGTGAATAAAGATACATGTAGAATGTTTGATTACAACAAAATAAGCAATATACTTAAGTAAAAATTTATGAATTTAAGCGACGGTTTAAAAGACAACTATAATTCACTCATGAATCCATCCAAATGGCTTTACCTCGCATATATGGATGTTTTATTAAGATATAAGAGGACTTTGCTGGGCCCATGGTGGATTACTTTAAGCATAGGAGTGATAATTCTTTCTTTAAGTTTTGTATGGCCTACGGTCTTATCAGTCGACTTATCTTTTTTTGTTCCGTACTTTACTATTGGCTATGTTATGTGGCACTGGATTCAGTCTTCAGTTTTGGAAAGTAGCTCTAGTTTTATTGAGTTTGAGGGGCTACTTAAGCAAATTAAAATTCCCATTTCAACATATTTATTAAGAGTTACAACTAGAAATTTTTTTATTTTCATTCATAATTTTACTTTAATAGTTATTGCATTAGTTTTTTTCAATTCAGATGTATATCTATTGAATTTTTTTCTTATTTCTGTACCGAGCCTATTATTAATATTTATTAGTATTAATTCAATTGGCGTACTTTTAGCATTTGCATCTATACGGTACAGGGATCTTATTAATATAATTGGATTTATTCTTCAATTACTCTTCTTTTTTACTCCAATATTGTGGCATCCGAGCATACTTGGTAAAAGTATTGCTCTCGTTAATATGAATATTATTTACCATTGGATTGAGATTGTAAGGCAGCCATTGTTAGGGATGAAAATTCCTGACTACTCATTCATTATAATTGCTCTATCTACACTATTTCTATTATTACTTTCTTTTATAGTAATTGGAAAATATCAAAATAAATTTGTTTATTGGCTATAAAAAAATGGCTTACATTAATTTATCGAATATATACCTAGATTATCCAATTTATAGCGATGTTTCAAAATCTTTAAAAAATGCTGTCCTCGATAAAATTACAGGAGGCAATATAATAAACATTAAGGGCGCCTACTATGTTGAAAGTTTGAAAGATATTACCTTAAAGATAAGAGATGGTGACCGAATAGGTGTAATGGGCCCCAATGGATCAGGAAAGACATCATTGTTAAGATTGTTAGGAGGTATTCTTTCACCAAGCAAAGGCTCTATGGTGTTGAGGGGCTCAGTAAACTCATTCATCGATATTCATTATGGAATGAATTTGGAAGCTACTGGTATCGAAAATATAAAAATGCGTAGCATTTTATTAGGAGCCAAGGTAAAAAATCTTGACAGCATTGTGGAGTCAATCAAAGAGTTTTCTGAACTCGGTAAGTATCTTTATATGCCAGTTAAAACTTTTTCTAGTGGAATGATAATGCGATTGAGCTTCTCAATTATGACATCAATAAATACTGATATTATCATTATGGATGAGTGGCTCAGTGTTGGAGATCAATATTTTAAGGAAAAAGCAGACGCGCGAATGCAGGAAATGATTAAAACCTCATCTATTTTAATTTTTGCAAGTCATGATGAAAGTTTAATCGAAAAATGGTGTAACAAGAAAATCAAACTCCTGCACGGCTCTCTAGTTTCTGAGTAACTTTCTAAGTTTTGTTATGTTTCTGTCTACAACAAAGTAGAAAATTGTAGCAATGACCAGTGAACCCAAATAAATGAGCAAATACTGTAAGATACTTTTTGTCTGTGACACGTCTTTATCAATTAAAATCTCATACGCAATCATCATTACCAGGATTGCTTTATGATTTATGTAAATTGGATAACTTAGCTCACCTAAAAAATAATCAAATCTATTCTCTTTCGAGAAATAGTTAGTTGGCTGTTCAGAAATAATAACAATAGCGACACCAAGACTTATTAAAAGTATCCATATGTTATATTGAATTATCAAGTAGTTGGGAGGCGCAATGTACTTTGAGCCAATCATCACTACTAGCGCAATTATTAAAAAAAATATTTTTGGATAATTTTGATTTTTGAAGAATTGAATCTGTTGCAGAGCTTTAAACTTATTAATATTTTCGTACAGCATAGCACCTGAAAGAAAGAAAAAAATTGTTGGAATAGAGTTCCTGTAAACAATATCTGACCACCTGCCAGCATCATTATAGCCAGTGAGAATAAATGAGTAGTAGAGATATATAAAGAAAAAAATTATATACGTAATTTTTAAAACTTTTTGTCGGTGCTTGAACTTTACAAGCATAATTAACGGAGCAGCTATATAGTAAAAAAGCTCTATTGAAATACTCCAAAATGCACTAATGAAACCAAAAAAACTAACATATTGAATTGGGTTAATTTTAAATACATTGTTGGGAATTACCCCATTAATGAAATCATCATAAGTAAAGCTTGTTTGTTTAACATAAAGCGTTACATTTGTGGGTAGAGATTGACATTCGGCTAAGCCAAATAAATTACAAATACCTAAAAATGAAACATACATTAAAAAAGATGCAATTAAAAAAGAGGGTATGAGCCTTAAAAAGCGATTTAAAAAAAATAAATAGACTCCTCTATTATAGTTATATTTTTCAAGTAGAATTTTTTGAACAATATAACCGCTCAACAAGTAAAATCCGTAAAGTGCATACACCCCACCACCACCCCCGAAACCTGAGTGAAATATTACGACCATACTGGCAAGAGTAAATCTAGTAAAACCCATAGTGTAAAAGTATAAAAATAGTTAATTAAAAAATTAAGTTCAACAAATTATTACAGTATATTAGTCTTAATATTAAATAAAGAAAAAACTAAAAACTAAAAACTAAAAACTAAAAACTAAAAACTAAAACCTAAAAACTAAAAACATTAACAAGACTTAAGTTATTATTTGAATTATCATTTGGGTATGAAAATTTATATTGATAATACAATCACTTCCGTTAGCCCTTTCAATACTGGCATTCAAAGAACTGTTCGGAATATAATTTCTGAATCTATTAACGACGACGCAAATACATTTAGCCTAATTGACTTAAACGATATAAATCAAACAAAGCAACATAAGCCTTTATTTCGAATTCCCCATTTTATAAGTCATTCATTTGCAGTTATATTAAATAAGATAGGACTATATCAATTTTTAATGGAATGTTGTTTTAAGTATCAGTCCATTAAATTTTTCAATGAAAATAAGATTAAGGGAAATTGTTATTTAAATATCGATGCAAATTGGTCTGAAACCAATATTTATTTTATGAAAGTTTTCAGAAAAAAAGGTGGAAGAGTAATTTCACTCTACTACGATAATGGCCCATTTATTTATCCCCAATATTTTAAAAAAGATTTAGTTACAACATTCCAAAAACATTGGTATAAAGCTGTTATACATTCCGATAAGATTATATGTATATCTAAAACCATATCTGATGAATTAAAAAACTATGTAAGTAAAAATCGAAATAAATTTTTATCTAATACAATTCCAGATATTGACTATATCCATTTAGGCAATAATTTTAAAGAATCTAATCATAAATTATTATTTAATGTTAATTCAATTAAAGGTAATAAAAATTATTTGGTGGTGGGTTCTATAGAACCAAGAAAAAACAATTTATTAATTCTCAACACTTTTAATAAACTTTTGCGTAACAACAAGATCAAGGAAAATATTAATTTAATATTTATTTATAACAATTCCTGGCTTCAAGATGAGTTGCTTGAGTCTATTAAAAGCTCCGCATTTTTTAATAAAAATATTTTTTTATATAATGATATAAACGATCGTGAACTTGTGTACCTATTCAAGACATCATATGCTTTAATTAATGCATCTTATTATGAAGGTTATGGATTAGGAATTGCTGAGGCACTTAACTTTAAATTAAAGGTATTTTGCTCTGATATTAAGACTTACAGAGAATTATATAATGACAATGCCGTTTTTTTTAACCATCTGATAGAATCTGACTTAGGAAAAAAAATCTCTTTTGATTTAAAATCTCCATACAAAGTGAAGGAAGCCAAATTAATGACATGGAAAAAAGCATTTACTGACCTTATAAATAAGATCAAATGATGAAATTCAATCTATTATTAAGAGAGGCATTTGCATTTGCGTTTCCTTTGCTTTTTCTATGCTTATCATTTGCTATTCCAATAGTTACCAATCATTATGGCTTTTTTTTTGTTAGTTTCTTTGATTACATTTTATTTCTATTATTATTTTTTTTGTTATCTTTTTTTTCAGTAAGCCTACATTCATCAAAAAAATTATTAAATGTAAACTACAATTTACTTTTGATTGCTTATTTGTTGATTTTCATTTTCAGCATTTACTTTGGTGGGGTTTTTTTCGAATATTTTGCAGAAGAAAATGGATATAAAGAAAGGTTTTTACTTCTCAAACAATACAAACCCTATTTTATATTTTCCATACTTTGTTTTCTAAGTTATATGTCCTTTCGAAACAAACTGTTCGATAATATATTTCTTGTCCTGACTGTTTTTTTGATTGGTTACGTATTCTCTATGTATGCTATTGGCATTGATTCAAGGTACATGGCAAACAATCTGAACTATGGTGTAATAGTGATGCCAATTATCAATTTATTCTTTGGCTCACACATTCCCATAGAGAGCCAAAGTCAATATGGATACTACCCCTATTTTTTATTACCATTCCTAAAAATTTTTGGATTGTCAATTAGTAATATTAACGTACTCTTTGCTACAGCATCAGCACTTTCATTGACATCAATTTTTTTTATTTGCTACAGATTTTCATATACTCTTTTTTACGCAACTATTACATTTTCTTCTGTATTATTTTTATTAACTTTCTTTGGAAGTGCATGGCCAGGTGAACTCTATTTTCAATACAATCCAATTCGTATTTTTTCACCATCTATTTCTTTACTTGTAATTTATTTTTATATAACCGAAAGGTTTTCGCCAATCCATGTATTTATTATTTTATCAATTTTATTTTTTTGGAATATTGACTCTGGATTACCATGCATCCTAAGTTTTTTTGGTATTATTTTTATTGAGGCATTTTCTAAGAGAGACTCTAAGTTTTTTTATAAATTACTACTGCAATTTTTAGTTATATTTTTATTTATTGTGTCATTAATCCAGTCTTACTCATATTATCATAATGATACATTCATCTCTTTGCCTACTTTTTTTGAGCCACAAATTGCTTTCAGATCAGAGGAGATCTTTTTTAATAGACCATCTTTATCAATGTTGATGCTTTTATCTATTAATGGCCTGTTATTTTTTTATTCACTTGCTAATTTTATTTCATCACATAATAAATTTTTTCTTCTATCAGCATATATTTCCATACTTACATTTGGTCTTATGGCGTATGGCTCCAGACATTATTCTACTTTAGCACTTAGTGTTTTTTTGATCCCAGTCGCTTACACAATTTTTATTTATACGTTAAAAGAATTAAACCCTAAAAAAATTAAAATTTTCCTTATGAACCTCCCCCTCATTTTTATTAGCACAATTTTTTTAACATCCATTCCTGCTAACGTGTCTTTTTTCCACACATCCAATTTTATTACTAATCTTCTTAAAATAGATATTAAAGAGTTTCAAATACCTGATCTGTCTGATGGTGGAAGTATCTGGCTCTCAAAGAATGAAATGAATGATAAAAAACTTAATCCAAAGTGGATAGAAAAAATAAGCTATGTTGAATATTTAAAAAAGAAATATAATCTTGATTCAAGTAAAAGTATTTTCGTAGCATCGGAACGCGATCATTTTATTTACCTTGCCCTTTCACGACCATCACCCCTTCGTTTAGTTAATTGGTCCCATATTCCTTATTACAATCAATGGAATGAAGTACATTCTGCTTTATTAGCCAAACGATTTGAGTTTGTTATATCAGATGATTCTTACCTTTATCGATTTTCTGATGCCAGTGGACCTAAAAATTTCTTTAAATTTGAAAGTATCTTAGATGAAAATTATATTTTAATTGATTCCGCTGAAATAGGTAGTGAGTGGTTTTACCCCGGATGGATTCCATCCAAAACCAAGCTTTATCGAAGGAAGTAAACTCCAATTTTCGATTTTATAGCATTAAAAGCCTCTTTCTTCTTCCTTGGTGTACTCTTCACATTTGATGGTATAATTTTTAACTCATCTATAGTTTACTTTAACTTCTTTTGTCGGGTTTTTGCCAACTTATTTAAGAACTTGTATAAAAATGAATAAATTTATAGTAAAAATTGCCAAACACTCCACATTCGCTGAATTCTTATTTCTTTTCTTATCGATAATTGCACTGTTTTTGTTCTCCTATCATCTTACCAGCCTTCATGCATGGAATGTTCCGTTGGGTTATGGTGGAGATTTGTACGTAGTAATGGGAAATATTCAGGCTTATATGACCGGTGAAATTCCTTTTTTAGGCCATAAGTTTGTAGACTATTTAAATGCCCCCTTTATTGCTAATTGGAACGATTATCCAATAACGGAAGATATTATTTTTTATTTTACTGGTCTTCTTGCAAGATTTATTGGACTTTATCCTGCCACAAATTTTCTTTTGTTGTTATCACATTTACTAGCGGGTATTTCATTCTGGGTTGTATGTAAATATTACAAGGTCAATCCATTGCTTGCTTTTAGTGGTGCTCTAGCATTCGCATTTTCCCACTTTATTTTTATTAGAGGACTTGGACATATTGTTGTTGGCTTTTGTTGGCATATACCGTTGTTATTAATGGCAGTTGAATGGCTTTATACTCAAGATGAAACTAAAATCTATTCTAAAAGATTTTATTGTGCGTGTGGTATTTCTTTTATTGCAGGTATTCTTAATCCTTATTACTCAATAATGTATTGCATGCTTTTAGTTTTTTCAGTCCTGTTTTTTTATTTTAATAAAAGGTACATCAGAATTAAGTTTCCGGCAATTTTAATATCGATCACAGCGCTTAGTTTTTTAATTGTTAACATTGATACTATTTCTTATGGATTGTTGATGGGTTCAAATTCAGCTTTCTCAGGCAGAAATCTTCCATCACTAGAGCTTTATGCCCTTAAATTGCCAGATATGTTTTTTGCACCAGGAGGTGGAACATGGTTTACTGATATTAGTAGGTTTGTCTACTATGACCGCGCTTATGTGAAGGGAGAATATTGGAGTCCGTATCTTGGGTTTTTTGGTATTTTCTCATTCGGGGTATTTTATTTAGTAAATTCAATTAATGCAATTAAAGGAAAGTTAAAGCTAGTATCTGTTCACTACTGGAATTCAATTTGGATTATTTTATTTTCCATAATTGGCGGTATAAATTTAATATTTGGCATAGCTGGATTTACTTTTTTAAGGGCTACTAACCGGCTAAGCATCTTCATTTTGGTTATCGTTACCATTTTTACGTTACGATTTCTTACTAAGTACTTACCTAGCAAGGCTATTATTATGATGTCTGTGCTGATCTTATACTCTGTATGGTATGAACAATTAGCCCCCAGAATAAAGTCAAATCCTCCAATCCCAAATGCAATTGAACAAAAGCTCAGTTCTGATAGAGAGTTTATCAATAAGGTAGAGCAGTCAATCCCAGGTGGCAATATTTTTCTTCTTCCAGTAATGAAATTTCCTGAAGTAGGACCAATCAATTTAATGCCTGATTATGAGCCTTTTAGATTAATCTTAAACTCATCTAACCTTAATTATAGTTATGGGTCTAATAAGGGAAGGGGTGATTCTGAGTGGCAATACGAGATTCAAGATACAAGCCCCGAACAAATGATTAGTACTTTACAAGGCTATGGTTTTGATTCAATTATTGTCAATAGAATGGGCTATGATGACCAGGCAAAATGGTTGATTATGAAGCTTAAGGAACTCACAACAGTAATCGCTGATTCAAATGATTACATCTCATTTTTGATCAAACCGGCTTTTAAGAATAATAAGCCAATAATTAAATTTACTCAGAGTTGGTCGGATGACGAAATTACTCATAGATGGGCAAGAAAAAGTAGAGCTGACATTATCGCAACAAATTTTAACAGTGAAGATACCAAAGTATCATTAACGTTTGAGCTTTTTTCCTTAATTGAGAGTGAGGTAAAAATTTATTTCAATGATGACCTTGTTGACGTGATTCCAATTCCATATGGATCAAGAGTACAAGTTGCTATTCCAGATACGTCTCTAAAACATGGAAAAAATATAATCAGACTCGAATCTAATAGGTGGCCCAGAAGAGCAGGTAATGGCGACACAAGAAGATTAACTTTTGGCATATCTAACTTGAACATTCAAACTAAAGAATAAATATGCTCAATAGTTATTTTATTACTCGTATAAAAAAAATATCTGATGTCGTTTTTTTAAGTCCAAATATAATTTTAGCGCTTTTAACTTGCTACTGTTTTTTTATCCTACTACAAGTTGGTATGGTCGGGGATGATGCCTATAATGCACAAATCCTTGGAAAGCTGATTGAGGAATCTAAATCTCTTTTAGAGGGGACATACGACGTAACAGCGCAGTGGTATTTGAATAGTAAGCGTATTCTATTAGGATACTATTTTATATTTCCAATTTTTTATTATATTCATGATTTTGTAACTATTAAGCTACTCTCTATTGGTATTATCCTTATTTCCCTTTTATCATTTAATTATTTATTAACCTTAACAGCTGGCCTTAAAAATTTAGCTTTTTTGGCTTCATTTTTTGTTTTAATGTTAATTCAATTTAGAGACTGGCACGATCCCATACTAATATTTCCTTCGCATCTTATGCCTTATATAGCAGTCTTGGTATTTTTTTCGCTGATATGTTTTTTCTTTTACCTTAAGACTAAAAAACTTTTTTTAATTATCTGTGCTTCAGTTTTTTATATGGTTGCAATTTTTTCCTATGAAGTTGCTATTATTTTATTTCCATTATTCCTATTAATAGCGTATTTAAATAATCAAAATTTTCGGGATACTCTACAAAAGTCACTCCCAATAATTGTGGTCTTAGCCTGTTATTTACTCTGTTACATAGTTGCTGTTTTAATTTTTCCAGATGACGCGTCAAACTCATACCCAACTTTTAATCAAGAATTCCATGCTTATCTTTTTCTAAAGGCTTTGTTTTTTCAGCTAGGATCTGCATTGCCTGGTTCTTATTATTTATCCAACTTAAACACAACCAGTCTTGATTTTAAATTGTATGATTTATTTATTTTTATTTTTACGTTCTCATTACTTTTTTCTATCTTAAAAAAAATAAGTCTTTTGTCAATAACAAAAAAACACTTTTATTTTTTACTATTATCCGGATTAATCCTTTACATAGCACCTGCAATTCTTTCGGCCATCTCTTCTCACCAATCTGAAATTATACAAATGGGTTTTGGTTATGGATACATAACAGTTTATTTTCAATATTTTGGTTTTTCCATCTTATTATCGCTTTTGGTTTACAAATTCCTGGTTATGCCAAAGTCATCGTTCTTAAATAAATTACTTATTATTATTTTGACAAGTATATTTTCATCAATTTTTATAGTTAATGCACTCTCTAATCGTTCAGTAGCACTAAAGACAAATCCATCCAATAAGTTTCCACAGGAATTACAAGCATCATCCATAGCTAAAGGTTTAATGTCTGATATTAAGCCAAATGATTATCTTGTAAGATCAATGCGCTATGCTAATGATTGGAGATGGTCGTATTACAAGTTGCTAAATAAAAAATTTACCCTTTGTGATTTTAATAACCAGTCTTATTCCAATGGTAATAGCAAGCTGATGAGCCTCAATCAATGTTTGTTTAATAAGGATTTTTATTTTATTCCCGTTAATTCTTATATGGATCAGTATTTTCCAAATAAAGATGTTTATTTAATTAGCTACCATTTAGATGCATTGAATGGTCAACGAGGACAAGTTTTTTTCGCCCACTTGAATTCATTTTTCGTAAGCAATGAAAGTGAAAAAGTTATACATATTAATGCGACCTTACTTAAGTCGTATGACCAATACACTAATAGGATTTCTTTACACGACGATGATATAAACTTCATGACACTTTTTCAATATGAATCTATAAATAATAAGCTTATTAATCTTAATGATTTAGTTTTTTTACCTAACAAAATTTTTAGTTTTAATACTGGAGAGATACATCCAACCGAGCACTCATTAACTGGAAGTTTGCAGTGGGTATCTGGAGACTTTTTTTTAAATATTTTTAATAGCGAAGACCGTCAAATAGCTGTTACAGTCACGGCCAATATTTTAAACCCATCAATACAAAAATTTTCAATTTCCCTATCAGAAGATTCTTTTAATAAAATGATTCACATTGATAAACCCACACAACAACTAAATGAGGAAGTATTATTAAATCCAGGAATAAACAAAATAGAAATCATAAATACTGGTCAGCCTATAAAAAATGGTGACCCAAGAAATATAATATATGGCTTGGAAAACATACTAATTCAACAAAATTAATTTATATGTTATTAATTATTACAACAAGTTTAATTTCTTTTCAATTATTGCTGGCATATTGACTTCATCTTTTTTATAAATTCTTCCTATATATTCACCTAAGATTCCAAGAATTAAAAAATTAAATGAGAAATTAATTAATAGGATAATTATTATTGCTGCAACACCTTCTGGAAAGTCTATACCCAATATAAATTTTGCTACAACGAAGTACATTGATGAAACGATTGAAATTAAAGCAAATATGCAACTCATTATTATTGATAGTCTTAACGGAAATAAAGAGCCAGATATTATTGCATCGATTGCATAGGAAAAGTATGACGATATATTGAATTTAGTTTCACCGCTTACTCTTTTTAATCTATTGTAATTAACATGCGAGCTACTAAATCCTAGACTTGCAATTAATCCTGGAAGGTATGGCGTATAATATATCCTCTTTTTCAACTCCATAACTATCTTTTTATCAATTAACCAAGCCCCACTTTCTAGTTTATTTTCTTCTGAGTTGATTCTATTATTAATGGTCAGATAAATATTTCTGAGAATTGTTAATAATTTTGGCTCATCTCTAGTAACTCTTTTCCCATAAACTAATTCGTAACCTTCTTCATATTTACCAATCAACTTTGGAAGTAAGCTTGGTGGATCTTGCAGATCGCAGTCAAAAACTGCTACTGCGTCCCAATCATCAGGACTATTAATCAATCCTGTGTAAATTGACTTCATAACCCCAAAATTCTTGGAATATTTAAGGGCATAAATATTAGGGGCCAAAGCAGCTAATCTGCTTATTATTTCGAAACTTTTATCGTTGCTGTTATTGTCCATAAATAAATATTTAATTTCATATTTATCATTTAATAAATGCTCAATTTTTTTGTAGGCCTCCAGAAAGTTTTCTATGTTAGTTTCTTCGTTGAAAACTGGGCAGCATACCCCAATAATTTTTTTCATGATTGCTCATCCATAAATGTTTGCATTTTTTGTAATGCATTATGCATTGTATATTCTTCGAATTTCCCAATCTCATTATATAGTCTACTTAAATCTGCTTTAAACTTTATTACCTCATTCTCTCTATAGCTAACTTTTCCCCATTCTAATGAGTTTCCTGACTTTTTAGTTATATCACAAATTATTTTAGAAATTTCTTTAATTTGGATATTATTTGATGACCCGATGTTGTAATTAACATATGCAAGACTATTAATTTTTGTAATCATTAGATGTACATACTTGTTAAAGTCTTCAATATACAAATAATTTCTTTCTTGAAGCCCGCCTGTTAATGATAGTTTTGTTTGTTTTTTTATTGATGTGAGCAAAGAGGGTATTAGTTTTTTTTCACTTTCGTACTCTCCGTAAATTGAAAATGGCCTCAATATAGTTAGCTTGCAACTTTTATTTTTTCCATACTCTTCAATACATGCATTACAGCCATCCCGCTTTGTTTTCCCGTACAGTGATTGGGGTTTTTTCTCTGTTGACTCACATATATATTCTTGACCTTCATACTCCTGGCTACTCCCAAAATGAATAAAGTTCTTAACTTTATATTTTGATGCAATCTTAAACAGATTCACTGGGATTTCTACATTAACTCTATTTGCTATTTTTTCATTTCTATCATCTTGATTTACTCCATATGACATTAGGTTTATTACAATATCTATTTTCTCTTTTTTGAATGCTTTATCCAAATTATCTGGATCAAATATACAATAATTTAATTTATTATTTGAGTATTTGGACTTTAATTTTTCTATTTTCGATAGGTCAGATTTTTCTCTAACCATACACAATATCATGCACGAACTTTGCGATAAGTAGTTTGATAAATGCGACCCTATAAAACCATTTGATCCAAAAATGGCAATACGCATATTACTCTTTCACTTCTGTTATTTTTAGATTTTTTAATCCATAAATTATTTTTCTTGGATCTCCATTTTCTATACTGCTATCATTTGTTTTGATTTTAATAAGATTTATTCCGGGGAGCAATATCATACCCACCTTTTGTATTTTGGCATTATTATCAAATTGAATTGTCTTAACAATTTTTATACCCTGTAGTAAATTTATTTTCTTACTAGAAGTATCAGGAGAGAATGCTTCTATTTGAATTTCAACTCTTTTAGATTTTTTTGAATTGTTATAAATTTCAATTTCAATATCACCAGAAACCCATTGAGTTAGGTTGCCAATATTTCCTTCTGGTTTATGTATCATTCCAGTAGTTTTGATGCTTATTTCCCCAGCTACATCGTCAAGCTTAAAATCCTCAAAATTCGTGTATAGAAATTCTGAATTAATAATTTTCATAAAATCAATAGAAATACTTTCAATTACCTTTATTTCTCTACTCTTTTGATGATAAATTCTAATGTTATCAGCGTACATAGCGACCGGATTGCTATTGCTACTCAATACAACCTTGTTTACCTTACTTAAAAATACAATTCCGTTGGTGCCATTAATAAAGTCAGGAGAGTATGCAGTTATCCATGCATTTTCGGGTTTAACTTCACTTTTTGTTGTGTCAATACAGCTATTCACAAAATCACTAAATATAGTTTTATCATTAATTAGCTCACATAAAGGAATTTTGAATCCCAAGTTTTGATAGTAGAACCAGAGCCAATCTTGAGGATATTTTTGCTGCCTAAGCAGGACATCTTCAGGCATAATTACATCATAAAAACCATCATTAAATGATTGTTGAATAAGATCCAAAGAAAATCTTTTTGGAAGCTCATTACTAACGATTTTGTTGTTTCCATGTAATGTTATAAAGGCTATGAAGAAATAAATTATTGTCAGTATAGTTAGCAGCATATTTTTTTTTATTATATTTTTTTGTTGACTGACAAGTTGTATTAAGCCATATGTAATAAGTAATGAAAGACCAAAATATTGTGTAAATATTGGTAGATAGGCTAAGCCCCAGGAAATATTAGAAATTGCTTTTTGATGTCCAGATATAGATATTAATAGTGCTGGAACTACCAGCAGGTTTAGCAGGATTAATAAAACAGCCAATCGATGTCTTTTGTCGGTTGACGGCTTTGCTAATTTGAAGCAATAAAAAAATATTACTACCAATCCAAGTAACACCCCCCATGATAAAGACGTAGCTGGAAGAAGATTGAGTAAATTTTCTGGGAGGTTTCTGTCTTGATTATCACTTAACCAACCAGACAAAGAATAGCTCAATGGAAAGGTTGCATATATTTGTTTGGTAAATGCCATTATAAGATCAGTTATGCTTGAAAATTTTAGTGATACTCCAGGGTAACCCGCACTGTTTCCAACCATAAGTTTTAAGTAGGCTATGGTAATAAAATAAATACTAACTATAAAAATATGATATTGAACATCCCTAAAACTATCTACAAGGTTTTTGTTTTGAGTAAAAGCTAGGATTCCAAATACTGGGATGAAGGGTAAGGTTGCTTCGTACATACATAGGCAAAATAATAAGAGTAAAAGTGAAATGAGATTCAATCCTTTTTTGTTGCTCTCTAAAAATTGCATAAATAAGTAAAAAGACAAAAACATTACTGCTGAAATGAGTGGAAGTTGAAATGAAGGGAATCCTAACACCGGGTCATGCCATGAACGGTATTGAATTAATATAAAAATAAATAACGTGGCCAGTAATCCAATGCTATTGCAACGAAACAATTTACTAATAAATAAGTAAAAAGAAAAATTAGCTAAAAATAATGTAAATATTGAGATTAGTTTGATATTTTGAATATCAGTCACATAATGAAAAAGCGGATATATAAAGTAGTAAAATGTAAATCTAATACTTCCCGTGTTGAGCCACCCAATGGATTCACGGTTTATCATACTTATGAGAGAGCTATTTTCTTGTATTAATTTTCCTGTAATTTGACTATTATAAGCATCGTCGCCTAAGTAACCAGTCAAAAGAAGATTGGAATAAAAAAGCGAAGTTAGTAAAAATAATACTCCAGCAATATAATAATTGTTGGCTAACACTTTTTTTATAATGTCTTTTAAATTCATAGATAGTATAATAGTCTAAAAGAGTGATGTTGGACGTTCAGCTGTTAATTTTATTTTTTTAGTAGTTAAATATATGGGATCCTTATCAGAAGGAATTAAAATCTTATGAAGGTTGTTATTTTGGCAGGGGGATTAGGCACAAGAATTTCAGAAGAGTCTTTGCTTAAGCCTAAACCGATGATTGAGATTGGAAACGCGCCAATTTTGTGGCACATAATGAAAATGTATTCATCATATGGCGTTACAGACTTTATAATTTGTTGTGGATATAAAGGGTATGTCATCAAGGAATATTTTGCTAATTATTTTCTTCATAAAGCAGATGTAACTTTTGATATGGTTAGCAATGAAATGACTGTACTTAAAGGAAAATCTGAACCTTGGAAAGTAACGTTAGTAGATACTGGTGAATCTACTATGACGGGAGGTAGAATAAAACGAATTGGAAAGTATGTGGAAGATGAGGAATCCTTTTGCTTAACATATGGAGATGGTCTTGCCAGTATAAACATAAAAAATCTTATTGATTTTCACAAAAAACAAAAAAAGTTGGCAACAGTCACGGCAACTTACCCCCCAGGTAGGTTTGGTTCTCTAGCTATAGAGGGTACTAACGTCAAAAGTTTTATGGAAAAACCGAGGGGTGACGGTGCAATTGTTAATGGTGGTTTTTTTGTATTATCCCCAAAAATTTTGGATTATATCGACAATGATTTAACCATATGGGAAAAAGGGCCTATGGAGAGACTGGCTAAAGAAGGAAATTTATCGGCATTTAAATTTGATGGTTTCTGGCAGCCAATGGATACCCTTAGAGATAAAATGTTACTTGAACAATTATGGAATTCTAATACTGCTCCATGGAAAACATGGGATGAATAAGTCCTTTTGGACTGGTAAAAAGATCCTTATTACTGGAAATACAGGGTTTAAGGGCAGTTGGCTTTCTTTATGGTTATTGTCATTAGGAGCCAACATTCAAGGTTATGCCCTTAAGCCTACTGATAAACCAAACTTATTTAGCGCTTTTAATCTAGATAAGGATATGCAGACTTTGTATGCAGATATTAGAGACTTTGAAAGTTTAAATAATTGTTTTAATGGTTTTGATCCTGATATTGTTATCCATATGGCAGCGCAACCATTAGTTAGATATTCTTACGATAACCCTCTTGAAACTTATTCTACAAATGTTATGGGCACTGCTAACTTGATGGAGTGTTTAAGGCTTAGTGGTAAGGAAAGAGTTTTGATTAACGTAACAACGGATAAGTGTTACGAAAATAAAGAATGGTTATGGGGTTATAGAGAAGATGAGCCAATGGGTGGTTATGACCCCTACAGCAGTAGCAAAGCTTGTTCTGAGCTTGTTACTTCGGCATTCAGGCGGTCATATTTTAATCCAACCAACCATGGTGACTGTGGCATTGCTATAGCATCAGCGAGGGCAGGCAATGTCATTGGTGGGGGAGATTGGTCTGAAGATAGACTCATTCCAGATTTTATACGAGCTATATCAGATGGAACAGCTGTAACTATAAGAAATCCCAACGCTATTAGGCCATGGCAGTTTGTGCTTGCTCCATTAAGTGGGTACATGAGCCTTGCAGAGCGAATGTTTTCTGACCGAAAGAAATTTTCTCAAGCTTGGAATTTTGGACCAGAAGAAAGTGATGCAAAGACGGTTGGCTGGATCATAAAAAAAATTATTAATATATGGGGTGACGATGCATCCTATAATATTTCTGAGTCTGATTTAAATCCTCACGAAGCTAATTATCTTAAGCTCGACTGTTCAAAAGCAAAAAGTATGCTTGATTGGAGTCCATCAATAGATTTAACTAAATCGCTAGAAAATATTTGTAACTGGCATAAAGCATTTAACGACAAGGAAGATATTATTGCCCTATCGTTAGCTCAAATTAAAGATTATGAAAAAAAATTGTAATTTTCTTATAATAAATATTACGGAGAAATAATGAGCAGTCAAGATGAGATACGTTCGCAAATTGCAGGGTTGGTGAAAAAATATGCGGAAATAGAATACAAAGAACGTTTGTTCGTTCCTGGTGAAAGTTCAGTCCCAGTGTCGGGTAAGGTTCTTGATGACAATGAGTTAAGATTAATGGTGGATTCATCTTTAGATGGTTGGTTGACATCAGGAAGATTTAATGAAGACTTTGAAAAGAAATTAGCAAATTTTTTGGGCGTAAAATATTTACTTACTACTAATTCTGGCTCTTCAGCAAATTTATTGGCATTTTCAGCTCTCACTTCCCCAAGGCTCAAGGAAAGAGCAATTAAGCCTGGTGATGAGGTTATTGGCGTTGCGGCTGGGTTTCCAACAACAGTTAACCCAGTACTGCAATTTGGTGCTATTCCGGTATTTGTTGATATTGAAACAGCAACTCATAACATTGATGTCACAAAAATTGAAACAGCAATTAGCCCAAAAACCAAAGCAATAATGCTGGCCCACTCTCTTGGAAACCCATTTAACATAAGGGCTGTAATGGATATTTGTAGGAAGCATAATCTGTGGTTGATTGAAGATAATTGTGACGCATTGGGATCTAAATATAATAATCAACTTACGGGTACTTTTGGTGATATAGGCACTCTGAGCTTTTATCCGGCTCATCATATTACAATGGGCGAAGGTGGAGCAGTTTTTACAAACAATCCAAAATTAAAACCTATAATCGAGTCATTTAGAGATTGGGGAAGGGACTGTTATTGTCCTGGAGGCAAAGATAATACTTGTGGAAAACGTTTTGGGTGGCAATTAGGTGAATTGCCAGAGGGCTACGATCATAAATATACATATTCTCATGCTGGATATAATCTTAAAATTACAGACATGCAGGCAGCTTGCGGAGTTGCACAACTTGACAAACTCGACGGGTTTATCCAAAAAAGAAAAGATAATTTTAACTACTTACATGAAAAGCTTAGAACATGCCAAGAATTTATAACACTTCCAGTTGCAACAGAAAACAGTGATCCTTCATGGTTTGGATTCTTAGTTACAATTAAAAAGGATGCTCAGATAAATAGGGTAGATTTTTTGAAATACTTAGACCAAGAAAAAATAGGCACTAGGCTATTATTTGCTGGTAATCTTGTTCGTCAGCCATACATGGTTGATAAAAATTATAGAGTTAGTGGTGATTTAATCAATACTGACCATGTTATGAATAATAGTTTTTGGATAGGGGTGTATCCTGGCCTTACGATTGAAATGCTTGATTTTGTAGTTGATAGGTTTGAGACTTACTTGGGCTTAAATTTTTAATATATGAAGTCTTTATCTAATGCCGCATTAAGTGTCACTGGGCAGCCAATGTTCAGAATATTGGATCAAGCAGAGAAATTAGAGCGAGAAGGAAAAAAAATAATACATTTTGAGCTCGGGGAGCCAAAATTTGATACACCACAAAATATTGTTAATGCGTGTGTTAGGTCTCTTGAAAGCGGAGATACACATTATGTAAATAGTTATGGTAAGTATGAATTAAGAACTATTGTGCAGCAAACTACATTAACCTCTCGAGGCTTTAAGCCTGAAATCGAACAAATACTTGTGACGCCTGGAGCTAACGCAATAATTTTCCTTGCAATGAGCTGTTTAGTTAATCCCGGGGAAGAGGTTATTGTTCCAGACCCAGGATTCCCTACTTACCTATCAGCAGCACAACTGACAGGGGCTAAAGTTGTCACGGTGCCATTGTATGAGTCGAACTCATTCCGGCTTGACCCTCAAGATCTTAGAGCTAAAATTACTCCGAAGACAAGATTGATTATTCTTAATTCTCCAAGCAATCCTACCGGATCAATGATGAAGCCCGATGAACTGATGGAGATAGCTAGAATTGCGGAGGAATATGACATCTATCTGCTTAGCGATGAAATATATGGAAGAATGGTTTTTGGTGAACCCGAAAAGTTTTTTTCAGCGGGGATTCATGATTCCTGTAAAGAAAGGACAATAATTGCTAATGGGTTTAGTAAAGCATTCGCTATGACTGGATGGAGACTTGGGGTGGCCATTGGGCCAAAAGACGTTATACAAAAAATGATGCTAGTTGTTCAAACAATTCATTCATGCGTTCCTCCTTTTATTCAGGAGGGCGGCATAGAGGCAATAAAAGGAAATAAAGATGGGCTCAAAGTAATGATGTCCTCCTATAAAAAAAATAGAGATTATTTAGTAACCCATTTAAATTTAATTAAGGGTATAACCTGTCTAATACCAGAGGGTGCAATCTATGCATTTCCAAATATTTCTGGCACTAATATGTCGAGTGATAAATTTGCTGAATTCCTATTATATGAATGCGGAATAGCAGTATTGCCTGGTAATAATTTTGGCTCTCATGGTGAGGGGTACGTTAGGTTTTCCTACACAACATCATTTGAATTAATTGTAGAAGCCATCGAAATAATGAAGAATACACTGGGGGTTAAGTAAAATTGAATAAAGTTAGAGTTGCCGATATAGTAATTGCTCATTTAGAAACCCTTGGAATAGATACTATCTTTACGGTAACAGGCGGCGGAGCGATGTTTTTAAATGACGCTTGTGCGGGCAGTAAAAAAATTAAATCCGTATGTAATCATCATGAGCAAGCATGTGCAATGGCTGCAGTAGGTTATTCTAAGATTAAGAGTAGCTATGCAGCCACAGTATTAACTACCGGATGTGGAGCAACAAACGCGTTAACTGGTTTGTTAGACGCATGGCAAGACAATAATCCTGTGATTTTTATTTCAGGCCAAGTAAAGAAAGGAGAAACAACTTACAACGCTAAAGTCCCGCTTCGACAATTTGGCGTTCAAGAAGCAAATATTATTGAAATAGTTAAATCTATTACTAAATATTCGGTAATGGTAAACAAGCCGGAAGATATATTATTTATTTTACAAAAGGCTTCATTCGAAGCTAAAAATGGTAGGCCTGGCCCTGTGTGGATTGATATTCCTCTTGATGTACAAGGAGCGTTGGTAAGCTACTCCAATCTAAAGCGGTTCAAAATTCCGAATAAATCTCAACCCTCTCCAACTATTAGTCAAATTAATGTACTAAAAAAAGCTTTAGGAAGATCCAAAAGACCTATAGTTATTGCTGGTAATGGAATTCGTATTGGAGATAGTATAAAAGAATTTAATAGTTTTCTCAAAGATACAAATATCCCTTACGTTACCTCCTACTTAGCTATAGATCTATTGCCCAATACGCATAGGCAATATATTGGAAGGATTGGAATAAAGGGAGATAGAGCTGGTAATTTTTCACTACAAAATGCAGACCTAGTAATTTCAATCGGATGTCATTTAAGTGTTGCATTAACAGGGTTTGAGTATGATCTTTTTGCGAGAGACGCTAAGCTTTTTGTTGTAGATATTGATAGAAATGAGCATAAAAAAAATACTGTGAAAATAGACCATTTCATCCATTCAGACGGAAAAAATTTCTTCAAACAATTTAGTGGAAACTATAATTTCCCCGTATGGCAGAAAGCATGTACTAGATGGAAAAATCTTTGGCCGGTTTGTCTGCCTGCATACAAAAAAACTAAAAATTTAATAAATAAATATGCGTTTATAGATATTATGCAAAAGGAACTGAAAAGAGACTCGGTAGTAGTTTCAGATGCCGGATCAGCGTATTACGTAACATCCCAATCATTCCAACCCGTCAAGGACCAAAGGTATGTAACTTCTGGGGCTCAGGCTGATATGGGTTTTACGTTACCAGCGGCTATTGGGGCATCCTTTGCTAATAAAGGAAAAATGATTGTTGGTATCACTGGGGATGGATCTTTGCAAATGAATATTCAAGAGCTTCAAACATTAGTTCATTATAATATTCCTGTCAAACTAGTGGTCTGGAATAATAACGGTTACCTATCGATAAGAACAACTCAAAAGAAATTTTTTTCTGGAAGAGAGATAGGAACAGACAAGAAATCTGGAGTTAGCTTTCCCCAAACAAAAAAAATAGCATCAGCATACGCAATCCCATATTTCTCATCAACAAATACCAAAACATTACAAAAAACATTATTTAAGGCATTTAATACTAAAGGACCAGTTATTATTGAAATTTTTTGTCCGCAAATGCAAGAAATTATACCAACAGCAAGTTCATTAAAGCTTTCTAATGGAAAAATGGTTTCAAAGCCATTGGAAGATATGTATCCATTCTTATCAAGAGAAAATTTTTTTGCAGAGATGATCAATAAACCCATAAAAGAATAATTCAATGAATATTGCAATTTTTGGCTCAAATAGTTTGATAGCAAAAGACTTTATTCAGGATATTAATCTCAATAAGAACAATTTGTACCTTTTCAGTAGGAAAAAACATTCTAATCACCTTGCTTACGATACATTTTTAGATAATGACTATGATTTGGTTGTTAATTTTATTGGCGGAGGTGACCCACAAGCAATCGTTGACACACAAGGCTCAATTTTTACTGCTTCTACTTATTATGATGATCAAATAATTTTATATTTAAATAAAAATACTCGCTGTAAATATATCCACATTAGCTCTGGATCTGCATTCAATGATTATAGTAAACCAGCAAGGTTTGATTCAAGAGCCTCCATACCATTGAATGATATAACTTCTAATAATAGTGTGTATGCACTCACTAAAATTAATTTAGAAATTAAACATAGATTGTTAAGCCAATTTTTTATTGTTGACTTGAGAGTTTTTAATTATGTTAGTAAGTCGATTGGTACGTCCATGAGTTTTTTTATATCAAATGTAATGGATTGTATTGTAAATAAAAAGGTATTGATCTGTTCTCCAGATGAAATTTTTAGAGATTATATTAGGCCAAAAGATTTTTCTTTAATGATTGATTGTATATCTAAAGAAAAATTTTTAAACACATCATACGATGCTTATACCAAAGAACCATTAAGTAACTTAAAGTTATTAGAGCATTTAAAAGGAAAGTTTGGATTAGAGTACAGATTCGATGCTAAATTGAAGACTGTAAATGCAACAGGCATTAAAAAGTATTACTATTCAAAAAATTACTCCCTTTCCTCTCTTGGGTATGAGCCAAAATCTTCATCATTGGATAATGTGATTAACGAAATAACCCAATTATTAAATTTATGAAACTTTGTTTAATTGAATTATTTAGAGCCAAGTTCAATAGATTTGTTCTTGCTGGATTAGTGAATACTATATTTGGCTATGTGCTATTTTCCTTATTAATTTATTCTAGTCTTGATTACAAGATAGCACTTTCACTTTCATACATATTTGGGGTATCCTTTAATTTCATTACTTTTAAAATATTTGTTTTTGAAAAGGCTTACAACTTCTCAAGGTTGGTAAAGTACTTAGCGCTATATATTTTTACATACTCTGTTAATGTCTACATGCTTGGGGTGTTATTTTCTCTTTTGCATAATTATTATTTAAGCCAATTATTAGTTTTACCAATGACTGTAATAATTACTTGGATAGCTTTAAATTACTGGGTCTTTAATAAATGAAAAAAAAATTAATATCTATCGTAACGCCTACTTATAATGAAGAAGACAATATTGATGAGCTATATTCAAGAATTAAACTAGTTACATCTAATTTACAAGATTACATTTTTGAAATCATTGTAATTGATAATAGCTCGACTGATAATACTTCACGAAAACTTAAGGCCATAGCTGAAAAAGATAAGTCTTTTAAGGTTATTTTAAATGAAAAAAACTTTGGGCATTTAAGATCGCCGGTTCATGGAATGTCTCAATCTTATGGTGACGCTGTAATACTGATTTCATCTGATCTTCAAGATCCCCCAGAAAATATTCCTTTATTTATAAAAAAATGGGAAGAGGGTTTTCGTGCTGTTCTTGCAGTAAAAAATAACTCAGATGAAACCCCTGTAATGTTTTTAATGAGGAAGGTTTACTACACGTTTTTAAATTTAATTTCAGAGACAAAGACAATAAAGAATGCAACTGGTGCTGGTCTTTTTGATAAGTTTATAATAGATATTCTTAGGTCTTCAAATGATTCTGAGCCCTATTTTAGAGGATGGTTATGTGAAATAACTGATTCTATTGCTACCGTAGAGTTTATTCAGCCAAAAAGAAAAAGAGGAAAGACTAAAAATAACTTCTTCACATTATTTGATCTTGCTATACTTGGTATCACAAATCACTCAAAGCTACCTTTAAGGCTAATGACTTTCGGTGGATTCTTAATTTCTATTCTCAGTATATTTACAGCGATATTTTATATTTTATTAAAGCTCTTTGTGTGGGAGTCATTAGATATGGGCACTGCACCACTTCTAATCGGCGTCTTCTTTTTTGGGGCAATGCAAGCTTTTTTCATTGGAATTCTAGGTGAGTATATTGGCACAATTCATACAAGAGTTAGAAATATGCCACTAGTAATCGAAAAAGAAAGGATTAACTTTTGAAAACCGCTAAGGTAGCACTAATTACTGGAATAACTGGCCAAGACGGAGCTTATCTTACTCAGATATGCTTAAATAAAGGTTATAAAGTTATCGGATTATTTAGAAGATCAAGCACTAATAACTTTTGGCGACTAAGAGATTTGGATGTTCTTACAAATAACAATCTCAAACTCGTTGAAGGTGATTTAACTGACCTAAGCTCAATAATATCTATTGTAATCAAATATAAGCCCTCGGAAATATATAATTTAGCCGCACAGAGTCATGTGCATACAAGTTTTGAGCAGCCAATATTAACTGCAAATATAACCGGAATCGGGCCTTTAAACATACTTGAGGCGATAAGAATCGTTGATAAAAAGATAAGGTTCTATCAAGCAAGCACATCGGAAATGTTTGGAAAGGTTCAGGCTATTCCCCAGAATGAGTTGACGCCTTTTTATCCAAGAAGTCCTTATGGAGTGGCAAAATTATATGCCCATTGGATGACTATCAACTATAGAGAGTCATATGGTATTTTCGCTTGCAGTGGAATTCTATTCAACCATGAAAGCCCTTTAAGAGGATTAGAGTTTGTAACAAGAAAAATCACTGATGGCGTGGCAAGAATTAAGCATGGATTATTGGATCATATTGAACTTGGAAACCTAGATGCAAAAAGAGATTGGGGTTATGCGGCTGATTATGTTGAAGGCATGTGGTTAATGCTTCAAGCAGACAGGCCCGATGATTATGTTTTGGCTACCAATAGAACTGAGACTGTAAGAGATTTTGTTACCATGAGCTTCAAAGCAGCTGGAATAGATGTTTCATTTCAAGGTTCAGGAAAAAAAGAAATAGGAGTGAATAAAAATACCGGAACTATCTTAGTGAAAATTAACCCAGACTTTTATAGGCCAGCCGAAGTTGAGATTTTACAGGGATCTTCAGATAAAGCTCTTAAATTTTTAGGCTGGAAACCAACAATAAATCTTGAAGACCTATGTAAAAAAATGGTGGAAGCGGACCTGGAAAGACACCAATAAGAAATTTTAAATTTATTCACACTTTATAAATATAATTGAATAACATTGAATATAATCATATTAAGCACTTATCCAGAAACAAATGCTGTAAATGGTGGGCAAGCCCGAATTGCACAAATAAAAAGATTTTATCAAAATCAAGGGTGTAAGGCAGAAATTATTGGCATTAGTGCATCCCTTGATTACCCGCTAAATAAAAATTTTGTGCCAACCCCTAGCCATGAAAAATTTACAAAACTCTATAAAGACACTGAAAGTATTCAGGATTTTATTGTAGGAGAGTTAAGCCTGTCTGATTCTTCAATTCGGCAGCAGCTTATAAAGAAGATAACCTATACTCCAAATATTATCCAAGTAGAACATCCCTGGCTTTTTAAGTTTGCACAATATATAAAAGATAATTTATATAAAGATGCTAAGTTAGTATACAGCTCACATAATATTGAATCTAAGTTGAAAGCTAGTTTGCTTAAACATAACCCAAGAAGGTTGATTTTGAATAAAATAAATCAAATTGAGCTAAATGCTATTAAAAATGCTGATTACGTTATCACTGTGTCTAAGGACAATAAGAATTATGCTGATCAATATAGTAAAAAAAATACCCTAATTGCTCCAAATGGAGCGAGCTTAAATGATACAAAAGAAAATCTTTCTTCGAGCATTTCTAGTTTTAGATATTGTCTTTTTTTTGGTAGCAAATACCAGCCAAATATTGATGGCTTTTTTGAAATGTTTGACGGTGTATTTGGGAGCCTACCTCCTGATCAAAAGCTTTTAATTGCCGGTGATGTCTCATATGCTATTGCAACTGATAAAAGGTATGTATCAAATCCAAATTTGGCTAATAGGTCAGTAATTATGGGAAGGTTGCCAAGAGACCAACTTAGTAGTCTTATTAGATTCGCTCATTGCATAGTAATTCCAATTAAAGAAGGTGATGGTACTTCACTTAAAACTGCCGAGGCACTTTTATCTGGAAATTATATTTTAACTACAACGATTGGTATAAGGGGATTTGAGGTGTATTCTCATGAGAAAAATGGTGTCTTTATAGCCGATAATTCAATAGGTTTTAAAAAAAATCTTCAGAGAATAATGCAATTAAAACCACTTGCATTATCAAGCCATGATCAAGGTCAGAGAGGTAAAATTCTATGGGATAACTGCCTATTACCACTAAAAAAAATACTGCAATGAGTAGAAAGTATTACATTAACGCTACCTCAAGTTACAATTGGCTAGGACCATCAGTTGGAATAATTCGCTCAGAAGAAGAGCTCATCAAGTCTTTACATAAAGATATCGGCACCAATCTTAATATTTGTATTTGGCAACGTGAAAAATTTATCTTATTAACATACAGCGATTATTTAAGAAAAAGAAAGCGTTATACCTATTCTGTACTCAAAGAGGTTGTTGTGAAAAGTAAGTATCTTATAATTGTGAAATCAATATGCTTTAAATCTATAGGAAAAATATTAAGATTTTCTGGTAAATTACTTACAAAAAATAGCTTTATTAAAGTTATCTTTTATTATCCCTTCAAAAATAATACAGGATTCTACAATAGATTATTTTCGTTATTTTTACTTACTACCAATTATAAAGCTTTGCCAAGTCTAAGTTTATTCAACCGTAATCTTAATATAACAGATAACACAAATAAAACTTTCGATTTTTTATCTAAGGGTGATATTTTCATCTCTATCGGGCTTGAGTGGGCAGAGAGATATCCAAGTTCTTTTTATTTTTTAAAAAAGAAAGGGGTTAATGTTGTAACTTTTGTATACGATCTAATACCTATAAAGTTTCCATCATACTGCTTTACTAATTTTTCTAATGAATTTAGCAGTTATTTAATCAATATTGTTTACGGTTCAAGCTATATTTTTTGTATATCAAATAATACCAAAAATGATCTTAAAAATTTTATTAATGAAGCAGGTCTACCGTCGCCAGAAATTAAAGTTATCACCCTTGGTGTATCAGATTTTAAACAAGTTATTAATAATGAAGTTAAATATAATCAGCTTTTAGAATCTAAATTTATTCTTTATGTTTCTACTATTGAGACAAGAAAAAATCACAAAGTGCTTATTGATGCCTATCTTCTTGGGCTTAAAAGAAAGATTGAGTTACCAAATTTAGTACTTATAGGTATGCAAGGATGGGGTACTGACCAATTAATAAAAAAAATTAATTCAGATCCCTACCTGAGCAACAAGATATTTATTCTTAATAGTGTGGAAGATACATTTTTAGTAAAATTCTACAAGAGTTCGTTATTTTGTGTCTACCCATCTTTTTACGAAGGATGGGGATTACCTGTTGTTGAGGCAGCAAGTTTCGGTAAGTTAACATTATGTTCAAACACTCCATCTTTGAAAGAGGCAGGTGGTGTCTATATGAAGTATATCAATCCTAGCAAACCTGATCAGTGGTTGCAGTCAATAGACTTATATTCTAGGAATCCTACACTTTTGAGTTCATGTGAAGTATTAATTGTTAATAATGCTTCTACTCCCAGTTGGCAGGAAACATCAAATCAGTTATTACGAGGTATAGTGTGATTTTATATACACTAACTTATATATGAAAATTTTAGTTACTGGTTCAGAGGGTTTCACTGGAATACATTTTATGCTTAGGTGTAAAATGCTTGATATTGAAGTAGTTGAACTTAAATCCAATTTATTAGATGTAGATGGGCTTAAAACTGAATTAAAAAATTTAAAGATAGACTATGTTGTCCATCTTGCTGGAATAAGTTTTATTGCTCATGACGATCAAAAAATATTTAAAAAAGTTAATGTAGATGGCACTGAAAATCTTTTAGCTGCTATTAAGTTAATGAAGGTAAGGCCCAATAAAATTTTACTTGCTAGCACTGCGAACCTCTACGGCCTTGTTGAATCTGGAGAAATCAATGAGGAGATATTACCTTCTCCACAAAATTCCTATGGACATAGCAAATTAATGATGGAGAATATAGCGCTTGATAAGTATGGTGACTCTTTTGATTTTATAATTGCTAGACCGTTCAATTACACAGGAAAAAGTCAAAATTTGGTGTTTGTTGTTCCTAAAATAGTTGATCATTTCAAAAAAAAATCTTCTTCAATTGAATTGGGATCTCTTGATGTAAGAAGAGAATTTAATGATGTTAGATTCGTTGTTGATTCCTACATTGACTTGTTAATGAGTGTAAAAAAAACAGAAATCATAAATATATGCTCTGGAATAACTTATAGTATTAACGATATTATTAACGAAATGATGGTCATTTCAAATCATCAAATTAAGGTGAACGTTAATCCTGAATTCCTTAGAGAAAATGAAATTAAAAGCCTTAAAGGTAATCCAGAAAAATTATATAACCTTTCATCAGTAAAGAATTCATATAATTTAAACGATACATTGCTCTGGATGTATAAATGAGGATTGGAGTTGGTACAACCATTATGTCGCGAGGTTTTAGGACCTCGGGCATTGACGGGATTGGTCAATATTCGAATAATTTATTGATTGAATATGATTTTCGAAATATAGACTACATACAGACTAATTTCAGTGAGAATTTTTTTAACAAAAATCATAAAAGTAAAAAAAATGTTTCTCTTGGAAAATATGGGGTACTTGCGTCTAAATTTAATATTGAGTCATCAGAAATCAAACAATATAAAAATGAAATAGATTTATTTCATGCATTAGATTATTTTATACCAACCCTTAAAAATTGTCCTACATTAGCTACGGTAATGGATACTATTCCATTAACCCACCCGCAATGGGTAACTAACAGCCTATTAAATTTTGTTAAAACAAAAATTTGGAGAGCAGCTATTGAAAAAGTTGATCATGTGGTAACAATTTCTAATTTTTCAAAAGATGAGATTTTAAAAAATACAAACATTCATGAAAGCAAGGTTTCAGTAATACCTTTAGGAGTAAGCGACAGATTTTTTAAAAATAGTAATAAGCTTTCAAACCTTATTAAAACTTTACCTATGCTCCCAAAACAATTTTTTTTAGCTGTCGGAACTATCCAGCCAAGAAAAAATTTTGAAAATTTAATTTCTGCACACCAGTTACTTCCAAAAGATTATAAGGAAAATTACCCTTTGGTCTTAGTTGGTAGGTATGGCTGGGGGTGTGATGATCTTATGAAGGCTTTAAGGTCTAACGAGTATAAGAATGTTATTTGGCTGGAATATGTTCAGGATAATGTTTTAAGCTCCCTGATATCGTTATGTTCCGTTCTTGTTGTTCCCTCATTATATGAGGGTTTTGGCCTACCAGTTTTAGAGGGTTTTGCTTCAAAAGTTCCTGTAATTTCATCAAATACAACTGCGCTTCCTGAAGTAGGCTCTAAATATTCTATACAAATTGACTCAACAGATGCTTATGAGTTATCCAGCGCAATGAGAAATGTTGTTGACCATCGAGCTAGTTATAATAAGATAATTGATGATGCCTATCTTTATGCCAAAGATTACTCGTGGAGTAATACAGCAAAAAAAACTTTATCTCTGTACAAAAAAATTATTTAAATTTATCTATCTCTGAGACTGTAGAAAACACTTTACACATTTTTGCAAGAAAAATAGGTTCTGTAAAAAACTGCAAGTATCTTTTGCGTGAATTACCACTAAACCTCTCATATTTAATTTTATTAAAGGCTATGGCTTCTATTTTTTTTGCTAAATCTTTAGAGTCTTTCATTTTTGCTGTGTAACCAGTAAGGTTATCTTGATTAATAAAATTTGTACCGGATGATGGCATATCAAACGTTACAAGCGGCAGACCGAATGATAATGCTTCCACCAAGGCCAAACCAAATGCTTCAGCTCTTGTTATTGATGGTAGGCAAAAAATGTGAGAACTATTAAGCAATTTATTTTTTTCACAGTCTTTAATTTCACTTAAGATTTTCACATTTAGCAGATGGTTGTCGTTAATTACTTTCTGGAGACTCTTTTTTAGGCTTCCTCTTCCAATTATTATCAATTCAAATTTATTTTTATCTAGGTACTTCATAGCATTAATTAAATAGCTGAACCCTTTATATGGCACCAACCTACCTATACTTAATATGGTTCTTCTATCATTTTTTTCTTTTATGCTCCTTTTACGCTCTTTATTGTTATACGTTAGATCTTTTATCCCATAGTTAATAACTTTAACTTTTGATTGGACACATTCTAGGGCTTTTGATGATTTACTATAGTTAGCTGTAGATAAAATAACTATTTTTGCTTTTTCTAGTATTCTCTTTTCAATCCATTTAACAAAAGAATAAAGTAATGACTGATTAACTACGTCACTATGCCAATGAATTATAATATTTTTATTTTTAACAAACAAAAGTGCAAATATTGCTAGGATGTTTGGATAATGTAGGTAAATTATATCGTGATTGCCTGATTGCTTTATTATTTCGGCAATATATTTGAAGCTTATTGGTTGTGACATAATCGTTATAAATGGCGTGCAAAGTATTGTTTTGAAATCGTGCTTTCCGTTCTCCTTATTTGAGCTGAATGCAATTGTTTTAATGTTGAATTTTTCAGACAGCTCTGTATTTATTATGTTTGCAATATTTTCAATACCTCCTGAATGATTAGTGTGATATTTTGAAATATGCAATATTTTTCTCATTATTGCTTTTTCTGCATTTCTTTAAGATTATATATATCTTCAATCTTTGAATATACTTGAATATTTTTCCAACAATCTTCTGTCCCGTAGCCATAATTTGCTTTTATGAATTTCAAATTATTGATATTGGCTGCTTTACCGTCATTAGCTGTATCCCCAATATAATATGCTTCTTTATATTGAGGTTTTTCCTTAATTAAACTATTCAAAAGTACTGCTTTATTAGATTTATATTTTTTAGAGACATCAACACACTCTACCCGATCAAAATATTTCATCCATCCATATTGCTCAATAAGTGCAATAGTAGGAATTGTTCTTTTATTTGTTGCAATGGCAAGATTCCCTCCATTTTTTTTTAAAAACCTTAAAACTTCTTCACTGTTTTTATATGGGACTGTCTTGAAAATATATTTTGAGTCGTATAGTACTTTAAACTCCACTTCAAAATCTTTGTACAAGGACGAATATGTTCCTCCGAGTATGTGCTTAATTGTTTCATCTAAGGTAGGTCCAATTTTAATACTTTTCGTGTATCTAAGTCTTTCGGGAGCAATAATTTTTGTCACCTCTTTGTATGCTTGCATTATTTGTGGAGCTGAATGAACAAGAGTACCATCGAAGTCAAAAATCCAAGACTGGGTCATAATAGATTAACCCACTCATTCAATTCGATGCTCTTCTGTATTCCTTCAAGAGTCTTTGCATTCCACACCCCGTCTTGTTCAACCAACTTCGGAGTTATGCGTTTTAAAATTACCTCATTAAAGTGCTGGATTTCTCGGTCAAAGTGATTGGCTTTGGGTACAATCTCTTCGGTGAGCCCTGACTTTTCAGTGGTATAGATAATTTTAGCCGTCTGGTCTTCCGGTTGCCATACGGTAGGACATTTCACACGGCCACTAGGGCCAAATACCTCAAATTCTGAGCGTCGTGTACAGTTAAAGCTAATGTCAAAGGTCGCACGCTTGTGATTGCCAAAATCAATCATCCCAGTAGCTGAGATATCCGCACCATTTTTATTTAGCTCGGCTTGAGCGTAAACGCGTTGAGGGTTCTCCTTAAAGCACTGCCTGATCGTATGGATCGCGTAGGGACCGATATCCCATAGCGCACCCCCCCCGTTTTTCATCGGACGGTTGATACGGTAAAACCGTGCCGGCTGGATAGGGAACGAGAACATGGAATGGGCATAATTTGCTTCCCCAATGATGTTGGAGTGAATAATACTCTGGATACGGTCGAACTGCGGATGAAAGGCATACATAAATCCTTCCATAATGCTGACCTGATATTTCTTCGCTTCATCAAAGAGCATTTGCACTTCTTGTGACTTCAGTGCCATTGGCTTTTCAATGAGGACATGTTTTTTTGCTCGAATGGCTTTGAGCGCGGTGGGTACATGTTCTTCATTGGCTAGGGGAATATAGATGGCATCCACACGCTCATGGTTAACCACCTGATCTAATCCATCAAAGTACTGCACCTGATCTTCGAGATCGGGTGCGTGCTTGAGGAGGCATGCCTTAGCCGCCCCTGGACGTCTACTCCCTATAGCCACTAGCTCACCATCAGTTGAATGGATAATAGCAGGTATTAATCGCTCATTCACCCTGGCAGCCCCTACAATACCCCATCGTATTTTACTCATGGCTTTCCTTATGTAATGTTTTACCGATATGAGCCTCACCTCGCAGTTTAGCCAGTTCGATTTGTTTTTGTCGTTCAATCACGCTAGCTTTTTTATCATCAGTGAGTTTGTCGTGACAATGGGGGCAGCTTA